>ERZ778515.585-NODE-585-length-31155-cov-5.619678_pt1 | contig 31155 bp, 22 predicted proteins | sample MGYA00510343_ERZ778515 | MGnify/ENA primary metagenome ERZ778515 (study PRJEB29527, sample SAMN07138965) | mouse gut metagenome | material: feces | host: mouse | place: China:Nanjing | collected 2016-01-25 ...
AAATCAACATTTTCCTGCTTATTCTCTATTGAGTTTCCGAGAGTGCTCATATCTGGCGCGGAACCGTACTTTTTTTAATATATCGCACAGGACGATTCATAATTCTTAAAAAGTCTTCCAGATTATTCTCATATAATGCATAGTTCAAATATGCGATAATATCTTTTGCAATTGGACTGTCATAAATATTTTTTGGCTTTTCTTTCATATGGAACGGAATCCCTTCCTTCATCAGTTTATCGGCTGTATACACTGTATGATTGTTCGTGCGATAAAGAATTGCAATGTCACTGTATTTTGCCTCCGGCTGTTCCATATACTGTCTAATAAGCAATGCTATATTTTCTGCCTGTTTTAATTTTGAGTGAAACGAATATACATTTACCCCATCTGTCTGTTCATTCTGTGCTGTTACATTTTTTGAAAAACGTATCTTATTGTGCGCAATCAGTCTTCCAGCAGTATCTACAATCCCCTGCTTGCTCCTATAATTAATGTTGAGAAGCACCTGTTGTGCTTTGGGATAATCTTTTACAAAATTCATCATAATCTCCGGTTTTGAACCCCGAAAACCATAGATAGACTGATCATCATCTCCCACAATAAACAGATTGTCCTGCGGTTTGGCAAGCAACTGCACAACTTCATATTGCAGTGGACAGATATCCTGAAACTCGTCGACAAGAATATACCGAAATCGCTCCTGCCACAGTTTCAGTGTGTCTGGTCGCTCCACAAGAAGATTGCGACACAGAAGAACCATATCATCAAAATCAATCAATCTGCAACGATTCATTTCTTGCTTGTACATTTGAAAAATATATTCAAATTCTGTCTGTGATACAGTTGTACTCTGGATTTCTTGTGGCGTAATTCCATTGTTTTTTACAGTGCTAATCTCCGACAATAAGTTTTGCAATAGCTCCATATTATCGTCTGTCTGTGCCTGTCCGCGCATTTCCTCTGGCATCTCACTAATAATTTGTGTCAAGAAACGATATTTATCTCGCTCTCTTATAATATTCTGTGCCGTAAAACGATATGTATGCCTTAAAATCTGAAAAAAGACTGAATGAAATGTTCCGAAATGAACTGGATAAAGCTTCCCTTCATTCAGCTTCGCAAAACGATCCTGCATCTCCGCAGCGGCTGCTTTGGTAAATGTAATCACAAGAATATCATCTGGTTTGACATGATGTTGTTCAATCAGATATTTAATTCTCTGTGTAACTACAAAGGTTTTGCCGGAACCAGGTCCTGCCAATACCAGCATTGCCCCAGTTCCGTGTGTAATTGCCCTGTATTGGGCTTCATTTACACTATTTTTATCTAGTATTTTCAAGTAATTCAATACCCTTTCTAATCCTGATTAGGGTTTCTTCTTTTCCAAGAATCTCCATAATTTCCGTCGCCCCGGCCGGAGTCATCTGAAGCCCAGAAACCGCAGTCCTCACTGGCCACATAACATAGCCATTTTTCACGCCTTTTTCTGTCACATATGATAGTAACAGTTGATAGAGCGCATCATTGGAATAATCCTCCTGTGCTTCCAGCAAGGGAAGGATATCTTTCAGTACAGTAAGTGCAGTTTCCTCTGTTGTCTTCATCTTTTTATGTGTATACATTGCAGTGTCATATTCAGGTAAAGTCTCAAAGAATCCAATTAAATCTTTTATATCTGGAAATACTTCAATTCTAGTCTTTACCATCGCTGCTATTTTCTTTAGATCAAATTCTTTGTGCAGAACCTCCTTCATATAAGGAAGCGCCATTTCATAAAATCGCTCAAACTCCATCGCTTTAATGTACTCGCCATTCATCCACTTAAGTTTATTCATATCAAATACAGATGGAGACTTATTGATTCTAGTATAGTCAAAATCACGAATTAGCTCATCAAGCGTAAAGATTTCTCGATTGTCTTCTGGACTCCAGCCTAGCAGTGCGACAAAGTTAATAATCGCTTCTGGTAGAATCCCTTGCTCTACAATATCCTCAAATGAAGAATGTCCGCTGCGCTTACTAAGCTTTTTGTGTTCTTCGTCTGTAATGAGTGGCAAATGCACATAGGTCGGTATCTCCCAACCAAACGCCTCATATAAACGATTGTATTTTGGCGTGGAAGATAGATACTCATTCCCGCGGACAACATGTGTAATCTCCATCAAATGATCATCCACCACATTCGCAAAATTATAAGTAGGATATCCATCGGACTTAATCAGAATCATATCATCTAGTTCAGAATTGTCAATGGTAATATCTCCATAAAGTTCATCATGAAAACTTGTTGTGCCTTCGGCCGGATTGTTCTGTCGAATTACATAAGAAATCCCACTTGCAAGTTTCTGTTCTACTTCCTCCTTGGAAAGTCCAAGACAATGCTTATCATAAACAGTGATTTCTTTTCCCTCTACAACCTCTGATTTTAGCGTAGCAAGCCGTTCTTTATCACAAAAACAATAATATGCCTCTCCCTTGTCAATCAGCTCTTTGGCATACTTCATATAGATACCTGCCTGCACACGCTCGCTCTGCACATAAGGTCCATATCCCTTATCTTTGTCAGGCCCTTCGTCATATGTCAAACCTGTTTGTTTCAGGGTGCTATAAATAATGTCAACTGCACCCTCTACATAACGCTCACGGTCAGTATCCTCTAAGCGAAAGATAAAATCTCCCTCCGCGTGCTTTGCAATCAAAAACTCATATAATGCAGAGCGCAGATTTCCAACATGCATTCTTCCGGTTGGACTTGGTGCAAATCTGCATCTTACTTTTTTAGACATTTTGTATTCCTCCATCTCATTTATCATTGATTAATTTATTTTTTTCAAATTCCAATCTACACACTTACTTATAATTTCATCACTCTGGTTGGCGTACATTTTGCTCTGGTAGTTTCTGTGCAGAGGAATTCTTAAAGCCAATTAAATCTTTTGTCGCTGTTGGAATTGCAATATTGGTGCCCGCGCCAGCAACACAACCACCCGGACATGCCATACCCTCAATTAAACATCCATTTTTCTTGCCAGCTTTTGCAAGCATCAAGATTTTCTTGCACTCAGAGAGACTCTCCGCATGTTCAATATGAATCTCCGTGTCAGGATAATACTCTTTAATACAACTTTCAATGGCACTGGCAACTCCTCCAGCTACACCATATCCGCGCCCAGCAGCAGTCGCATCATTCATTGAATCCATCGCTTTGATTTCTTCCAACAAAATTCCTTTCGCCTCAAACATGCCCACAAGTTCTTCAAACGTAATAACAAAATCCACATCAGACCGAATTGTCCTGCGGCTCGCCTCGAGCTTCTTGCTGGCACATGGTCCAATAAACACAACACTGGCATCTGGGTGTTTCTCCTTAATTACTCTGGCAGTCGCTACCATCGGTGTCAATGCATTGCTAATTTTATCAATCGTTTCTGGGAAAAATTTCTTTGCCAGCATTGACCAAGATGGACAACACGACGTAAGCAAAAATGGAACTTCTCCAGTTGCAACTTCTTTGACATAGTGCTCTGCCTCTGTCATTGCCCCCATATCAGCGCCGATTGCAGTCTCATATACATCAAAGAATCCTAGTTCTTTAAGTGCTGTCTTGAGCATATCTGGTGTCACTTTTGGTCCAAACTGTCCCACAAATGCAGGTGCCACCTGCGCAATAATTTTTCTGCCGGACTGCATAGCACGAATCAACTGAAAAATCTGCGATTTATCTGCAATCGCACCAAAAGGACAGCTCACCATACATTGTCCGCAAGAAACACATTTCTCATCATCAATCACTGCTCTGCCATGACTGTCAGAATGAATTGCATTTACACCGCAATGCGCAAGACAAGGACGCTGTTGATGAGAGATTGCATCATATGGACAGACTGTCTTACATTTACCACATTTAATGCATTTTTCCTGATCAATAATCGAGCGCCCATTTTTCATAGTAATGGCTCCTCTTGGACAAACTTCATTGCAGGGGTGCGCAAGACAGCCCATACATTTATCTGTGACCTCATATCGATTCTCTGGACAAGCGTTGCAAGCAGATGCAATCACTTGCATCAAAGGCGGCTCATAATATTTCTCATCAATATTGCTTTCTTCTACACCTTGACTAACTTGCACTGGCTCATCTTCTGGACGCAACGACATTCCCATAGCAAGCCTTGTACGCTCACGAATAATCTCGCGTTCCCGATAAATATTATCCCAATAAGGTGAGTTCTCTGCATCCACCAACTTATAAGGAAGCGCTTCCATATCATCCACAAGATTTGTAGAATGATATGCCATGTTTGCTACTTCCCTAAAAATTGCACGCCGTGTTTTACGAACTTGTGTATCTATCCCTCTCATAATTTCTTTGCCTCCTGTGTATCAATCTGTTCTTGCTTATCATACAGTCCACGGATATTTCCAGAACGCTATTGTTGCAAAGATAGCTTTGAATCTGATTGCTTATCATTTCCCATGAACCTAAACAGTATTATTTTGACATATTTTTAACAATAATTCAATACGATTACACAACTTTTCCTGCAACAGTTCAGCCTTCGGCTTCCTGTTACGGGCATCAAGCCATGCAAAACCACTTCGTGGTGTCAAAGCCACGTACTGTGGCTTGATGCATCTCAACCACTACGTATTCAGGCTGAGCTGTTACCTTTTCCTACTAACACCATTCAGCAGTTACTTTGGCGCAATCTTCTGGTGGAAACAAATATTCCTTTTGATATCGTTTCCTAAGCTCTGTTATTGATTCTCCCTCTAATGCAGTTCGGATATCTTCCTGTAACAAGGCAATTACTTTGCAAAATGTAGGGGTACTATAAATTTGCTGAGCACGTTTTTCTAAGGCAATTGCTGTACAATTTGATTCTTCTTCCATTTCTTCCAGCAAAGGAATTTTAAGATCTGCAATATCACCATCTAGTATATCCTCAACACCAGTCCAAGCTATCTCACGTTCGCAAATCTCATAACAGATATAAGAAACATCGATAAGGAATGAAGTATAGCAATCATCCCAATCTCCAAAATACTCTGCCTCAAAATCATAATATTTTTCGTCCTCATCCATTTTTTCAGTATCGCCTGTCGCAATCTCAAGTACAACTGCTTCCAGACATTTTGCAAACTCCTCAAATTTTGACTGCGCTAACTTTCCTTCCTGAAAATCCCACAACTTTTCTATAATAATCTCCAGAATCTTTGGTGTTGGATTTTCAGGAACCATTAGGCGATAAGAATTCCACCATCTCGTAAAAATCAAAAGTTGCGCCTTAATTGCAACCTCAAATGGATACTCTGCAAAACATTCCTCCGCAAGGTCCCTCAAATATAAAATAAACTTTGACTTTTCTTTTCCACTTAACGCTGCAAAATCAATCTCATATATCTTTTGCATCTATAGAAACCTCCTGTGAACACATAATATATAATTCCATATTCCTGTTTTTTACATCTTTTCAAAATCATAGACAGCCCGCAATAGTTCTGTTACGCTCCATGCCTGTGCAAAACACCCTCTTGACACAGTTGGCGTATCGCCATCATAAATCTCAGCAATCTGCGAAACACAACCTTCTCGCAACCATGTTTTAAGCACCACAAAACCTTCTTTCAGTTCTGTTTTAATGCGCTCCTTTTCTGCTATGTCCTCACATTTCTCCGCATATCGAACACATGCTCTATAATACGCTCCTAACGGAAATGCCCATACAGTTCCTTGATGATATGCTCTGTCGCGCTCCTCCATCGGTCCAATATAGACAGGATGAAAATCACAATCATTCTTTGCCAATGTACGCAGACCAACTGTTGTGTACAGTTCATCTTTTATTTTCTTAAGAACCAATGCTTCTTTTTCGGCAGAAAGCATTGTAAATGGCATTGTCAGTGCCCAAATCTGATTACACCGAATCTGATTCTCATCCTTTCCACCAGACAACACATCTTTTAAGCATTGTTCGCTTTCATTCCAAAATTTCTCTATAAAAGAAGCTTTTGCCTTTGCAGCAAGTTCCTGATATTTTGCCTCCTGTGTCAGCTCATACATCACCATCAATGCACTATACCAATATGCATTAATTTCCACAGGCTTTCCATGTCTTGGCGTCGGTAGAAAATCACCCACACGCACATCCATCCATGTAAGCTGTTCCAACTCAGCGCCCGCCATAATTAAACCATCGCTATCCATGCCAATATGAAAATCCGTTCCATTTTGATATTGGTCAATAATCTGTTCTAACACAGGCAATATCTCACTCTCAAATGCCTTATCACCAGAATATTTCATATACTCATACACTGCATTCACAAACAACAATGGCGCGTCAGCAGAGTTATACATAGGATTTTCTCCACCCTCTGGAAACAGATTTGGCAATAATCCATTTTTCACATATTTTGCAAAAGTCTGGAGAATGCTCTTGCACTCTGCAAAACGTTTTGTTACTATGGTCGCGCCTGCAAGTGATATCATTGTATCACGTCCCCAGTCTTCAAAAAATGGGTAGCCCGCTATAATGCTCTTACCATTGGTAGAATCTCGTCGCACAATATACGCATCTGCACTTAACACAAGCTGTTTTCCAAGGTCAGAGGATAGTGTGGCCTGCGTAAGCAACTGCTTTTTGTGTGCACTGTTTTTCTGTACGCAATCTTCATAACATTGTTTCGCACTGGAATTGGCATTCGCCTCTGTGCTAAAAATGACATAGATGTCACTTTTTCTTCCTGTCTGTTTTTTCAAAATACAATTCACGAAGGCATTACCATACGCCATACGCCCATCACGTTCATCCTGTGAAAAATATAATTCTCCAAATAAATGTGCTTGCTGCAAAGCAAAATCTGCATTTGTAATAAGAAATAGTTTCATATCCCCATCCGTAATATAATGTTGTCCGTCTTGTACTTCTGCTTTTGCACCTGCATCATAAGATGTTATCTTATATGTGTCCAAATCCTGTGTTACATCAAAATCCTCTTTTTTTGATGTAAACCGTAACAACGGCAAAAGTTCTAATGTCACATCTTTCCCTAAAGGATTATCAATTTGATACCACAATGCCACCTTATTTTCGCCATGCGCCATCTGTAAATGTTTTGTGACAGTTACATCCGCAATCTGAAATGTCCACATAGGTGCATTTTCATCAAAATCATCATACACAAACTTTTCCAGATAATGAAATCCCTCATAATCCACTCCTGATTTCATGCGCTGCGAAGTCAAAATATACGCCTGTCCATCAATGACTAGCTTTTCAAAAATATTGGAAACCAAATGCATTCTAACATTTGGCGCTCTTTTAGCGGACATCAGCAATGCATGGTCGCCTCTTGCTGCTGCACCTATTATAGATAAACTACTGTATCCGCCCAATCCATTTGTGAGCAAATAACAGTCCTTTTCTCCCTCTTGTATTGATGTCCAATTCTTTTTGTCAAATTCAAATCTCATTCTAATTCCTCCGCTGCTTCCTCAAGCCATTCTTTTAAATTTTCTTTTGCGTTTAGTCGAAGTACCCTTGATGTGTTTGTATCGTCAGGCGGCATTACTTCTGCCGCAACGACAATACGATTTCTTTGTTCCCCACTCCCAAAGATTCCCTCCTGGTCCAAATCCGCCATAACTTTTTCCATAATATTCATTCGTATTTCATATTCCTGCTCAAAATCTTCATCCGACTGTAACTTTGCATCTCTTTCCTCAACGATTTGTTGAACCTTTGTAAAATACTGCTCTCCATATAAATTATACGGAGAATCTGCATATGACCATTTAAGGTCCTGTCTTAAATTTTCTGGCGAATCTTCAACTTTATACTCTTCTATATATTTTTTTATGACTCTATCCAATGCTTCTTCAGACATTGCAGATACCACAGGACATCCCTGTGCCTCTATCAACACAAGCGTGCAATAATAAAAATGTTCTTTTGGATTTTGGGCAAACAAATTTACAAAAGCTTTCTTTGTCGCTTCCTTTAACGCCTCTACTAAAGTCTGCTCCTTTTGGTTTTCCATTTTTAAGCAGCTCCTTTCTATCTTTTTGGTAAAAATTGTTTAACATCAACGATATCAATAGCATATCACATTATACTATGTATCTCAAGGTTACAGTTCATTTTCAAGTTTGGCTTCTTATCCTAAATTCTTTTTCAATATTTTACTTGAATAACATTTTTATTTGTGGTATAGTTACAGACACCCCTATTTTGCAACAAAATACTTTAAATACAACAAATTTTGTTGTAATCGGGTATATTAAAACTGTCAGAATCGAGGCAACAACTGGTATGAGAAAGGTTGTACATAGCAAATTTTTATGTATAATATTAATACTATCTTTGCTTGTACTGGGAATTTCTTGTGAAGAGATTTGCAAGGATTCTTCTTTTTCGCATGTTTCTGACTTATCTGGCTCAACATTACAAGCAAGCAGTCATGTTGCAGACACTCATATCTTCTACGATAAAGGTTCTATACGTTTTATTGAAGAATTTGTTCTAATGCGTCAGTCTGCATGCCCTTCTACAGTTCTACGTATTAGTCAGTGTATAATTTATGCCCTGCTTCTACTTAGTGTTTTTCTATTATATCTATTTTTCAAAAACTCCTACTTGTGTACTGACACACATCAAAATCAGTACAATTGCAGGACTCTGAATTATATTCACAATAATGATGGTAAAAAATCCCATATTTCTTAACTTATTTTCACTTTACTGTTTCATCACTTTTGTAAAGCACTGTTCATTAAAAAGAACACTCTAAAATCAATGCAAAAATTTTAAAGATTGTCTGATAAGCAAAATTTATCGTTTTGTCTTTTTTGTGTACACAATTTTAACTATTTTGTAATGATTTTTCCTACCTTTTATATGCAGTAATGTTCTTTTACAAGAGACATTTTACAAAATAAACTATGGAGGTTTTTTATTATGTTTCAAAATATCATATTTGGATTGATGGTTGTTATCGCTGTTGGTGCTGGGATTTTTACCTGCATTTATGAAACGGGAGGATCGTCACACTCTTCTGTTGAAAAAACGTCTCAGACAAAACCAAACAACACACAGAACAAATAATATTTAATGTATAAATTCGGAGGTTTGATTATGAATATATTTTTATGGATTTTAGTATTTATTGGTGGTACAACTGGTGCGCTTTCTACACTCTATATTATTGTGTCACTCTTTGCAGTAATTTTCTATAAGATTTATCGCAAAATAAAATACCATATATCTATTTACAATTAATAGAGACCAGCAAATTGCTCGAATAAAGTCAGCCCCAGAGCAAGCTGACAAAGCATCAAACTTGCAACGCAGCAAGCTACGAGGGGCTTTATTCGTCAAATGTCTGCTTCACAATCACTTAGCGCATTACTTATGGAAATAAACAAGTATTAAAATTTTATAACGTTACTTGCATATTTTACCAGAAAAAGTTAGTATTATTATAGGAACACTTTATTAGACTAAAGAGTCTTTTCGGTTACAGTCTCTTACAAAGTTCTTGACTCAACTGTAATCTTTTAGGCGATTGATAGAAAGGACGGGATTATGACTTTTATCCTACTACTCGTAGCAATTGTGATATTATTATGTGTGATAGCCGAAAAATTTTCTGGAAAGTTTGGTATGCCAGCGTTAATTTTGTTTATGTTTATTGGTATGCTCTTTGGAAGTGATGGAATTTTAAAAATTCCTTTCAGTGACTATAAACTTGCAGAAAATATATGCTCCATTGCATTGTTGTTTATCATGTTCTATGGTGGATTTAATCTAAAGTGGGATCTTGCAAAAGACGTCGCTGTAAAGTCGGTTCTTTTATCAACAATTGGTGTAGCAATTACGACAGCCGCCACAGCATTGTTTGTGAAACTTATCTTGGGTTACACATGGCCAGAAAGCTTTCTTGTCGGCGCAGTGCTCGGTTCTACAGACGCTGCAAGTGTATTTGCCATACTCCGTCAGAAAAAACTAAATCTAAAGAACAGCACTGCATCTCTTTTGGAAATGGAAAGCGGAAGCAATGACCCTATGGCTTATATGTTGACCTTTATTGCCCTAGGAATCATCTATTCTGGAGAATCCGAACATATTATTATGCGTATTTTTTTACAGTTGGTAGTTGGGGCTTTGGTTGGTCTGGGACTTGCACTAACCACCATTCGTCTAATGACTAAGACAACTTTGGTGTCTGATGGTCTTGAGACAATTTTTATGATTGCCATGGTTTTAATCTGTTATGGTTTATCACAAATTATGGGTGGAAACGCCTACTTAAGCGTATACATAATGGGGATTATTATTGGAAACAGCCGAATTAAAAGCAAAGCAACATTAATACCATTTTTTGACGGCGTTACATCTTTGGCACAGATTTTAATATTTTTCCTATTAGGACTTCTAACGATTCCGCATGAGATGTCAAACGTGATATTTACAGCAATTGTCATCACAGTAATCCTTACATTAATCGCAAGACCTGTTGCTGTATTTCTGCTCCTAAAACCCTTTCAGTGCTCTGCAAGACAATGTCTTTTGGTTTCTTGGGCAGGACTTCGCGGTGCTTCCTCTTCCGTATTTGCGATTATGGCAGTGGCAGGTGGTGTTATTATGCCCCACAATCTGTTTCATATTGTCTTTATGGTATCTCTATTTTCTGTTGCAATACAAGGAACTTTGCTTCCAAGAGTGGCGGAAAAACTTGATATGATTGATGAAAATGAAGATGTCCGAAAAACCTTCAATGACTATCAGGAAGACTCTTCCATTACATTGATTCGTATGTATATTCCAAAAGGACATAATTGGGAAAACAAACTTGTCAAGGAAGTATCCTTTCCCACAGGTTCTCTTGCGCTGATGATTAAGCGCAATCATGAAACCATCATAACAAAGGGGGATACACTCATTCTTGCGGGTGACAGTGTGATTCTGAGTGCGCCCTCGTACAATCCAAGCGGTAATGAATTGCTGGATGAAATTTTTATTGATAGATATCATCCGTGGTGCAATCGCACCATTGCAGATTTAAACTTAGCTCCTGATGAATTAATTGCAATGATTATGCGAGAAGAGGAATCTTTAATTCCTGACGGAAAAACGCGAATATTAGAAGGTGATAGAGTGGTGACCTACCGTGAGTAGGCCATCACTCTTCTTTTGTCTATCCATTATAGTTTTAAAAGTGCACCGGCAAGCGCTTCTAGCTGCGAAATATTTTCTGTTTTCATCGCCGATTTAATTGTCACAACAGGTTCTACAATTGTCAGTGCTTTTGCTCCTTCAAGCAAGGATTTCATACTTTTTGCAGCAGTTGGCGCCCATGAACCATTTTCTATTATACCAATCATACGTTTCTGATAATTCTTTGCCTTAATTTTATTTAAGAAATCCTCCATAGGTGGAAATACCCCTGCATCATATGATGCCGCTGCAAGAACTAAATAGCGATAACGAAATGCATCTGCGACAGCCTCATGAAGATCCTCTCTGGTTAAATCCATAAGAACTACTTTTTTTGCACCTTTCTGTTCCAGAATTTCTTTCATTTTTTCAGCCGTATGCAACGTATGGCCATGAATAGATGCACAGGCAATCAGCACACCCTCATCTTCCGGTTCATAACTGCTCCATATATTGTATTTCTCAATATAATATCCAAGATTTTCTGTTAATACAGGTCCATGTAGTGGACAAATTATATTAATTTCTAATGTGGATGCTTTCTTTAATAGTGCCTGTACTTGCATGCCATACTTTCCACAGATATTAATATAATATCTTCTGGCTTCCTGTACCCAGTCCTCTTTTGCGTCACGTGTTCCAAATTTGCCAAAACCATCGGCACTAAACAATACCTTTTCTGTCTGCTCATAAGTAACCATTACCTCTGGCCAGTGAACCATTGGCGCCATAAAAAATTGTAATGTATGTTTTCCAACAGAAAGAATATCACTTTCTTTTACAGTAACCATTTTGTCACTGGATGAAACATCAAAAAACTGCTCAAACATCTGAAATGTCTTTGCATTTCCTACAAGTTTCATCTCTGGATAACGTTCCATCAACTGTACAATGCTACCGCCGTGATCTGGTTCCATATGTTGAATTACCAGATAATCCACACGTCTTGTCCCCACTGCTTCATCCAGATTTTTTAACCACTCCTGAGTCGCACGTGGATCAACTGTATCCATCACAACCACTTGCTCGTCTAGTATTACATACGAATTGTATGCCATGCCATTTTTTACTTCATATTGACCCTCAAAAAGAGTAATGGTTCTATCATTTACTCCTATATTTATAATATCTTCTGTAATCTTTTCCACTGTTCCAATCTCCTTCTCTCTAAATCTTACCTTTTTTAAAGGTCTGTACAGAAATTAAACTGCTAGCTTTCTAGTCAGCGGAAAATAAGAACAAAATCAGAAATCGATTTTATTCTTTCCTTTTCGGTTTCCATACTTTCACACCAATAAAACCGCCAATCCCTGACACTGCAGCAATCACCGCAAAAACCATTAAATAAGATAATACCATTCTGAAAAATTCTATTAAATTTGACATTTCTCCACCTCTTTTCAAAACTGATATTTCTATCATATCACTTTCCTATAAAACTGTAAAGAAATAACCTTATATTACTGTAACCAAAATTTATCCAAAACAAAACTTTCTATTTCTAATTTTTTTAATTTATGTTACTATTATTATACATATAATTTTTTACATTACAGGAGGATGTAGTGTGAAATTAAAATTTCACCATCCTGATTTGTACGCCTGCTGAAGCAGGCAGATGGGAGTTAGTATGAAAAAATATAAGCTATTACTGGCTGGAAACAGCAAAAAATTAATCACTTCTTTCTTTACTCAAATGGACTCAACATTTGAATGTATGACATCTTCTATCATCTATGATGATTTAAAAAATCATGTTCAGTATTTTCAACCGGACATGTTTGTCCTTTGTATGCGTGCAGAAACAAGAGATGACCTTGTCACAGTTGCAAGTTTCCACGATATCCTTATAAAAAATAAGATTCCCTATAGTGCAATTGGTGACAGTGTCAGTTTGGATTTTGCATCCAAGATTGCAAACAATGTACCAGAACTTGCTTTAAAACTCCCAGTTCCCACTGCCGACTTGGAGGATACGATTTCTCGCTTTATTCGAGATCATCAAGTGCGTCTGGCCACTGCCCAAACCTCGCCTGCCATACCAACTCCTTCTACTGATGGTAGTGCTTTTGACGCGTTGGCGCAGTTAGATTCTATGTTTGAGATTGCTGAGAGCGAACCGACATTCCCAACAAATACGGAACTACTAGATTTTGATTTAAAGGAACGTCCTAGAATCCTTGTTGTAGATGATGCAACAATTATCCACAAAACAATCAAAGGATATCTTGATTCTAAATATGAAGTTGCCACTGCAATCAATGGAAATATTGCTCTGCGCTTCCTAAAAACAAAAAAAGTTGATTTGATTCTTCTTGACTATGAGATGCCTGATATGAATGGTCCAGCTGTGCTCGAGGCGGTGCGCGCCGATCCTCGTCTCGCATCTATTCCAATTGTATTTCTCACAGGAATCAATGATGTAGAAAAGACAAAAAGTGCACTTGCACTAAGGCCACAGGGATATCTTCTTAAACCAGTAGACAAACATGCACTGCTCAATAAAATAAATGAATTGCTTCTATAAAAAACAAAAAATTATAAATACTTTAATATTTTAATTGGAGACATATTATGAATAACGAGATAACCATCACAGACCTTTTTGAAGTAGAGATGCTCCAGCGTTTGCAGGACTCTTTCTCTAAAATGACTGGTTTTGCCGCTATTATCACAGATGCAGAGGGAGTTCCTGTCACAAAAGGAACGAACTTCACAGATTTTTGCAGCAAATACACTCGAAATTCACCAATCGGGTGCCTACGCTGCCAACAGTGTGACAAGCATGGCGCAGAACTATCCCTGAAAGTAGGTTCTTCCGTTACATATTATTGCCATGCGGGGCTTATGGATTTTGCAGCTCCAATTATGGCTGGTGATAAAATGGTTGGCTGCTTTGTAGGCGGACAGGTACTCATTTCTCCTCCTGATATTACACGAATTATGCAGGTGGCTGCTGAAATTGGCATTGACCTTATCAATTACTTGCAGTCGGTTATGAGCATACCCACTATTGAAAAGTCAAAGCTTGACAACGCTGCTCTTTTCTTGTACACGCTGACAAGTGCACTCTCGAGTATTGCTTATCATAAATACATTATGAAAGAGGCAAATATTGAGATTGAAAAGGCTGCGAACATGAAATCTGATTTTTTGGCCAATACAAGTCACGAACTGCGCACTCCTATGAATGCTATTATTGGTATGACGGAAATGGCACTTCGTGAAGAAATGACCCCCACTGCCAAAAATTATATTAATCAGATAAAAGCTGCTGGAAAATCGCTGCTCACCATCATCAATGATATTCTTGATTTCTCTAAAATTGAATCTGGAAAAATGGATATTGTCGCAGATGATTATGAACCAGCTTCCCTAATCAACGACATTGCAACGATTATCAGTACACGTATCGACAAAGATGATGTGGAACTGATCCTTGATATCAATCCCAAAATTCCAAAAATCCTTTCTGGTGATATGATACGTCTAAAGCAGATTATTACGAATCTGGCAAACAATGCAGTCAAATTTACTAAATTAGGACAAATTTGTCTAAAGTATGATTTTGAAATCATATCCGAAGATACAATCAATCTGCTATTTTCTGTATCAGATACAGGTATTGGTATCAAACCTGCAGATATTAACAAACTTTTTCAATCCTTTCAGCAGCTTGACAGCAAACGAAATCGCAATATTGAAGGCACTGGTCTTGGTCTTGCAATTAGCAAACAGTTAATCACACTTATGGGTGGCAATATTTCTGTAGAAAGTGTATATGGAGAAGGTTCTACATTTTCCTTTACCATACCGCAAAAGGTTATTAATCCAGAACCTTCTATCGCTCTGAATGAAACGCCACCAAAGAGCGCGGCAGGTTTTCTTAACAATACCTACGCGAATATTCAGCTAAAAAGAGATATGCACAAGCTTGATATTGATTATACAGACCTAAAAGACAAAGATATTTTAACTTTCTTGACAGAATATAAAGATCAACTAGCCAATACCTACTTGTTTATTCCATACAAGGATTTTAGTCAACCATTACAGGATTTCATACAGAAACAAGAACAACTCAATGTAATTGTCATTGCTCCATATGGTATGTCTGTGACTTATTCGCCACTAAATGTATTAATAGTGCATAAGCCTTTGTCTGTTCTAACATTGGCAGGAATCTACAATCACGAAAGTTTCAGCCAATATGACAATGCTTCTTCTGATGAATACTATGATTTTACTGCTGAGACAGCCAAAATCCTAATTGTAGATGATAACTCTATCAATTTGACTGTCGCACAAGGATTACTCGAACCACTCAACATGCAAATTGATACAGCTCTCAGCGGAAATGAAGCCATCAATAAAATATCAGATACTATGTATGACCTGATATTGATGGATCATATGATGCCAGAGATAGATGGCATTGAAACAACCCACATTATACGACGTTTCCACTCCGAGTATGACAATGTACCCATCATTGCACTGACTGCCAATGTTATCGGCAATGTCAAAAAAATGTTTATCCAAGAAGGTATGAATGATTTTGTGGCAAAACCTATTGAAGTTCGTATGCTTATCAATGCCATACGCAGATGGCTTCCAAAAGAAAAAATTAAAAAGCATACGGGCTCTATCAGACCCATTCTTGCCAAAAAGACAGTTACATTGCCAGATATACCAGCATTAAATATGAAAGAAGCCCTAAAACTTCTTGGTAGCGAAGAACTCTTTATGACAATCCTTGCAGATTATTACCATGTTATACCCAAAAAATTAAAATTGATAGAGACTTACCGCGACAAAAAAGACTGGTACAATTACACAATTGAAGTTCATGCACTTAAGAGTGCTTCTAGACAGATTGGCGCTGACGATCTCTCTGAAAAAGCTGCTGCTCTGGAAGCTGCCGGAAATGCAAACGATATCGATATGATTTTACAAAATACAGAAGAATTACTTGCCTTATATGCACACTACCATGATCTGTTAAGTCCCTACTTCCCAGAAAAAAGAGAGGACGAAGGAAAACCTCCCATAACGACCCCTGTACTGATGGAAGTCTTTGCGTTGATGAAACAGGCCATTGAAGATCTTGATATGGACAAAATGGATGATGCTATCCATACACTTGACGGCTACAGTTTCCATGACGAAAGCCACGACTTATATATTCGACTCTGTGAAGCCGTTGCAGATATGGACCCTGATGCCTGCGAGGAAGTAATTTCTAGCTGGAAACAAATTATATAATATGTAGAGTAAGGGGAGCGAAACTCCCTCTACTCGAATCTATTTGTTCTTAAACTCATTTCTGTACTGATTCGGTGTCTTTCCTGTTGCTTTTTTAAATGCCTGTGAAAAGTAGGATTGAGAAGAAAATCCAAGCGTAGTTGAGATCTGTGAAATCGAATATGATGTTGATTTCAATAAGGATTTTCCCTCTTGTATTCTCTTTTGAATCAAATATGTAATTGGAGAAATCCCAATATATTTAGTGAAAGCATGAACCAAATAATATTTATTTATATGCGAGCGAGCTGCCAAGGCATCCAATGTAATATTCTCCGCATAATTTGCATCCAAATAATTTTTAATCTGTGTGCACTCTCTATTTAAAAGAATATTATTGCTCTGTACAATTGAAAGATTATTATTTCGAAGCATACAAATCATAATAACTTCCAATAAGTTCTGACATACTGTTTCATAGTTTTCCTCCTTCTTTGAAATCTCCTCCAGCATAATATTTAAATAAGCATAGATGTTAGAATTTTGTGTGTTATATTTATACACTTCGCCGAATGCAGTCTGCATATAGACACCTTCTTGCGCAACTGCTATATTTTCAAATGAAAAAGAAAGTCCCTCGATTCCTAGCACAATATACTCCAAAGGCTCTGTCTGCACTGATTTTTCTGTGTGTTGTACATTTGGATTAATAATCACCATATCATTTCTACTGACAGGAAATTCCATACCCTCTGTAATAAACGAACCATTGCCTCGCACAACATAGAAAAGTTCACTAAATGGGTGTGAATGCAAAATACTCTGCCAGTCTCCTTCATATTTTGAAGTTGAGACATACAATAATTTTAGACCATCAAAATTAAAAATATCATTATCTTCAATACAATGTCTTATATTTCCCATAATTGCACTCCTTTTCTATATGTAAATAACAAATTTTGTGTTCTTGGCTTCTATTTGAGCCACTAAAGACGATATAGGAATCAAAATAATCTTTTTCAAATCTAAAAATTCACTCCGTAAGAAAAATATAACAGACTTTATATATTTTGTCTATAAATGTATATATCCTAATATTTCTAAAATTTTTGTATTTTTTATTTTGTGAATACAGCACATAAAAATCAATTGTTATTGTCTTATTTAAAAATTTTATTTTTATAACTTGCATAAAATATTATTTCAATATTCAGTTTCTATAGAGATTTTATACAATTTGTTTCTTTTAAACTGTTTTATTTTAAATATTTTTCTACAAAAAGCAATATTTCTAAAATATCCAGCAACAATCAGATTGATTCTAGATGTCAACATCGCTATACTTAAGTTACATTTAAAAACAAATCAATTGTTGTAAATTTATAATCGAATTTCCCATAGGGTCTGCAATAACGCAGAAATCATATGGCAAAAGTTCACAAGGGAGGAATTTTTATGAAATCAAAAAAAGTTATTTCTTCGTTACTCGTTGCAGCTATGTCTGCATCATTGCTTGCAGGGTGCGGCGGCTCTGGCGATAAGCCGGCAGAAAGCAAACCGGCTGACAATACTACAGCCGACAACGCTACAGATACAACGCCTGCTGAACCAGCAGAAAGCAAACCGGCTGAAACACCAGAGACTACTTCTGCTGACGAGAATACACCTGTTGAGGAGCAGACATTGAAGGTAGCAGCTTTTGAAGGTGGATATGGCGCAGATATGTGGTCGGAAGTTACAGCTGCTTTTGAAGCTTCTCATCCTGGCGTGACAGTAGAACTCACGATTGACAAGAAATTAGAAGATGTAATTAGCCCTGCGATGAAAGCTGGAGATTATCCAGACGTTGTACATCTGGCAACAGGACGTGAGGCCGCTTTGACAGAAACTCTCACAAAGGAAAAAGCACTTCTTCCACTGACGGATGTTCTGGAAATGACCGTTCCTGGCGAGAATGTAAAAGTAAAAGACAAGATTGTTCCTGGGTTCCTTGATACGCTTGCAACCAATCCTTATGGGGACGGCGTAACATACTACGCGCCAATGTTCTACAGCCCTTGTGGATTGTTCTACAATGCCGGACTGTTCAAAGAAAAAGGATGGGATGTTCCTACAACATGGGAAGAAATGTGGGCGTTAGGCGAGACAGCAAAAGCAGATGGCATCGCACTCTTTACATATCCTACAACTGGATATTTTGACGCATTTACATACGCAACACTGTCATCCGCAGGTGGTTCTGATTTCTTTAATAGTTGTATGACTTATGAAGATGGTATCTGGGAAAGTGAAAATGCGACAAAAGTATTTGAACTGATCGCAAAACTTGGAACATACACAGAAGGCACAACCGTTGCCAACGCCAACAATGACAATTTTACAAAGAATCAGCAATTGATTCTCGACAATAAGGCAATCTTCTGTCCAAACGGAACATGGCTTCCTGGCGAGATGGCAGATGCTCCAAGAGCAGATGGCTTTGAGTGGGGATTCATGGCGATTCCAGCAGTAAATGACGGTGGTGCTGGCTGCTCATTCTGTTGGTTTGAACAAATGTGGATTCCAGCGGCAGCTGAGAATCAAGATATGGCAAAGGAATTTGTAGCTTACATGTACTCTGACGAAGCAGCACAGATTTTTGCAAAATCCACAGCAATTCAGCCCATTACAGGTGTCAGCGACTCTCTGGAAGGTGACAACAAGATGTTCTATAGCATCTATGACAATGGTGCAACCGCAGTTATGGGTGGTTTCGCATCAACTGCACCAGTTGAGGGTGTAAATATGCTTGATACTCTATGTGGAACAGTCAACAGTATCGTGAGCGGTGACAAGACCGTTGCGGACTGGCAAGCAGCTGTAGAGGAAGCAAGTGATAAATTGAGAGCTGCAATGGAATAAGGTTATAGGAGCGCTCCAAAGGTTTCTGCCTTTGGGGCGTATTTTATGCACACGCCGATGCAGAGGAATATGTCACTAAAGTGGCGTATCGGCGGTGCGGTGAGCAGGACAGGTAATCTTCTCTGTTCGTTTTACAAAAATGGAGGTATACGTGTGAAAAAAGTCAGAGGAAAATCGATTTTTATTACTGTATGTGTAGCACCTGCAGTCATATTGTTTGTTATCTTTATGCTGATACCCACTTTTAATGTCTTTAAGATGTCCCTGTATAAGTGGGGTGGTTATTCCAACAACAAACAATTTGTCGGTCTGAATAATTTTAAAATTTTGATGGAAGACACGAATTTTTTCCGTTCCTTCCAAAACACAGTCCTTTTAATCGCAATCGTGACTATTGTCACAATGGTGCTTTCCTTAATTTTTGCGGCAATTCTCTCCCGCGAAAAAATTAAAGGACAAAATATTTTCCGCATTGTATTTTATATCCCCAATATTTTATCCGTAGTAGTCATTTCAGCCATCTTTTCAGCCATCTATGACCCAAACAGTGGTCTGCTCAATAGTATTATTGGTATTTTCCGCGGAAGCGAAAAAACACCGATTCTGTGGCTTGGCGACCAGAAATTAGTTATATACAGTCTGGTAATCGCAATGATTTGGCAGGCAATCGGATACTATATGGTTATGTATATGGCAAGTATGGCAAGTGTGCCAGAAAGCTTATATGAATCTGCCAATCTTGAGGGTGCCAGCAGAATCCATCAATTTTTTTCTATCACCCTACCACTAATCTGGACCAATATTAGAACAACGCTAACTTTCTTTGTAATCAGCTCAATTAATATTAGTTTTTTGATTGTAAAAGCATTGACAAACGGTGGACCAGATGGCGCAACAGAAGTATTCTTAAGCTATATGTATAAGCAGGCATACACCAATTCTTCTTATGGATATGGTATGGCGATTGGCGTTGTAGTATTCCTGTTCTCCTTTGGATTGTCGGCACTAATTAACTTTGCCACCAAGAGAGAGCCTTTGGAATTTTAAGGAGGAAGATACAGATGCGAAAAAACAAAAAAGAAATGAGTCTTGATACTCTGTACAAAATCTTTATCTATGTTGCTTTGTTGACACTTGCCATCAGTATTGTAGTGCCAGTAGCTTGGGTTTTTCTTGCTTCTATCAAAGAAAACTCGGAATTTTATGGAAATCCTTGGACAATGCCCAAAGGTATCTATTTCCAAAACTTTATAGATGCCTTTCAAAAAGCAAATATGGGTGAGTATTTCTTTAATTCCATCCTTGTGACAATGTTGGCACTTGCCATTTTATTGGTGGTTGCCCTACCAGCGGCCTATGTGCTTGCGCGCTATCGCTTTTTTGGCAGCAAATTAATTAATATAATGTTTATGGGTGGCTTGTTTATCAACGTAAACTATATTGTAGTACCAATTTTCCTAATGTTTGTAGACGCAGATAAATTTCTAAAAAGTATAGGTGTAGGCAGTTTTTTCCTAAACAATCTCTTTGTCGTGGCACTTGTATATGCATCCACTGCCCTACCATTCACAATCTATCTTCTCTCTGGCTTCTTTGTCACGATTCCAAAAGATTATGAGGAAGCTGCCTATATGGATGGAAGTGGATACTTTAGGACTATGGTTCAAATTATGATGCCAATGGCACTGCCAAGCATTATTACAGTTATCTTATTTAACTTCCTGTCATTCTGGAATGAATATATTATTTCTATGACACTGCTTACAAAGAATTCCAAAACACTTCCAGTCGGCCTAATGCAGCTAATGCAAGCACAGAAAGCGGCTGCAAATTATGGACAACTCTACGCAGGACTTGTAATTGTTATGCTACCCACATTAATTCTGTATATTTTAGTACAGAAAAAACTAACACAAGGCATGAGTCTTGGTGGATTAAAGGGATAATCTTAAGGAGGAATTGTTATGAAATATGCAATCAGGCTGCTATATCTATTGGTTTTTATTGTTAGTATCGTATTGATTGTCACAGGACAGCGCAATATTGGACCTGCTGGATTACTGACAATGCTTGTTGGCCTTGCCGGAATATTAGTTCTCCTCTATCTCTACAATAAGAAATATCAATAAAAGATGTATGCTAACACACATCTATCATTTACTTTTTACATTTTACTACAAAATAAATAATCATCACAAGGAGGTGTCCTACAATGAATATGGAAAACACCGGCAGACTAACTCTGCCTACAGATGTAGATATGGTTGATGAGACCATACGCCTAAAAAATTTGCTGGGTGCAGATGCCTTGAGGGACTGTGACGGAACCACTATGCCTGAGGAACTGTTAAGCCAGGACGCCAAAATTTATGCAACATATTATACTACCAGAAAAGATAATAACTGGGCAATGAAAAATCCCGAAGAAATTCAGCAGGAATATCTAATCAGTGATCGTGTCACTGCAAAAAGCGAAAGTTTGCGCATCGAGCTAATGAAAGGATTCCACACGGAACAACTCAAAGTAAATACCATTGATTCCCCAAAACGCTGGTGGGAAGTTATAGATAGAACTACTGGGGAAGTCGTTCCGACAGAAAAGTGGGACTATGACAAGACGACTGGAGAAGTTGTAATTGAGACAATACCTTATCATCAATACACAGTCTCTTTCCTTGCATTTTTAATCTGGGACCCAGTACATATGTATAATTTTATTACAAATGACTGGAAGGATGCGCCACATCAACTAACTTATGATGTACGACAACCCAAAACACAACTCTATGTAAAAGAGAAGTTAAAAAAATGGTGTGAAGAAAATCCACATGTCAACGTCGTGCGCTTTACTACTTTCTTCCATCAATTTACATTGACATTTGATGACCAAAAACGAGAAAAATATGTAGAATGGTTTGGATATAGCGCAAGCGTTAGCCCCTATATTTTAGAGCAATTTGAAAAATGGGCTGGCTATCCATTCCGCCCAGAGTATATCGTGGACCAAGGCTATCACAATTCAACCTTCCGCGTGCCCTCCAAACAATTTCGTGATTTTATTGAGTTTCAACAAATCGAGGTTTCTAAACTGGCAAAAGAGCTAGTGGACATTGTGCACAGCTATGGAAAAGAAGCAATGATGTTTCTAGGCGATCACTGGATTGGAACAGAGCCTTTTGGTAAATACTTTAAAAACATTGGTCTCGATGCTGTTGTCGGTTCTGTTGGAGATGGTGTTACGCTGCGAATGATTTCTGATATTAAAGGAGTAAAATATACAGAAGGACGTCTACTGCCCTACTTTTTCCCTGATGTGTTTACAGATGGTGGCGATCCAATCGGAGAAGCGCAAGATAATTGGCTAAAAGCAAGACGTGCTATTCTACGCTCTCCGCTAGACCGTATTGGATACGGAGGATATCTAAAATTGGCCGCAGAATGGCCTGGCTTTATCGAACAGATTCAAAAAGTCGTAGATGAGTTTCGTCAAATACATCAGAATATGCAGGGAACAAAAGCATACACTGCTCCTTTTAAAGTAGCTATCTTAAACTGTTGGGGAAATATCCGACGCTGGATGTCCAATCAAGTACATCATGCACTGTGGTACAGAGAAATCTATTCGTATGTGGGAGTCATTGAATGCCTAAGTGGTATGCCTATCGATGTAGAATTTATTGATTTTGAACAAGTTAAAAATGGGATTGACCCTGAAATCAAAGTTATTATCAACGCAGGTGATGCTTACACTTCATGGAGTGGCGCTGAAAATTGGAAAGACGAAAAAATCGTCTGTGCAATTCGCAAGTTTGTAGATGAAGGCGGCGGATTTATTGGTGTAGGCGAACCGAGCGCTTGTCAATACCAAGGACGCTATTTCCAACTTAGTGATGTGTTGGGTGTTGACAGAGAACTTGGATTCTCCATGAGTACAGACAAGTACAATGTTTTGTGTAGGGAACACTTTATTCTTGAAGATATTCCTGGTGAAATTGATTTTGGAGAAGGAAAAAGCCGTATCTATGCACAAGGCGAACATTATCAGATACTAAATATGGACAAAAAGTATAGTCGCTTGGTCGTAAATGAATATGGAAAAGGTAGAAGTGTTTACTTTGCAGGTCTTCCGTACTCTCCACAGAACTGTCGTATTCTATTGCGTGCTATCTACTTTGCAGCACACAAAGAAGACGAGATGAAAAAATTCTATGTAACAAATGTAGACACAGAACTTGTTGTCTTTGAAGATACGAAAAAAATTGCTGTCATCAACAATTCCAAAGAGCCAAGAGAGACTGATTTGTATGTACAAGGCACACTATTTGAACATCTTGACTTGGCACCAATGGAAATGCGTTGGTTGGAACTATCATAACAATCGTATACATTGATTATAAAACATAAGGAGTTTATATGCATACTGAAAATCCGGCTTGTGTCAAAATAGACAATGCAATCGCTGCATTTTTTGCCGATAACAGCAATCTTATAGAGAAATGTCCCTATGGAAATGGGCATATCAACGATACATTTCTGTTGCGATACAAAACACCTGAAAACATTGAAAAAAAATATATACTACAGCGAATGAACCATAATATATTTAAGAATCCACAACAACTAATGGAAAATGTGGTTCATATCACAGAATATCTGCGCCAAACAATTCTTTCTCAAGGTGGCGATCCAGACAGAGAAACCTTAAATGTATGGAAAACCTTAGACGGCGCAAACTGGTATCAAGACTCTAATAAAAATTACTGGCGCGTATTTCCATTTATAGAAAACTCTATCTGTTTAGAAAAAGTAGAAAGTGAAAAAGACTTTTATGACAGTGCTGTTGCATTTGGAAACTTCCAAAAAATGTTGGCAGATTTTCCTGTACAGACACTTCACGAAACGATTCCAAACTTTCACAATACAGTTTCTCGCTTTCAAGATTTTAAAAAGGCTATACAAGAAGCGGATAAGAATCGAGCAACACTCGCCAAAGCAGAAATTGCTTTTGCCCTTGACAGAGAACAGGATGCCTCGATACTGACAGACCTGTTAGCCAAAGGAAAACTGCCCTTGCGCGTAACACATAATGACACGAAACTAAACAATATTTTATTGGATGCTGACACACACAAGGCATTGTGTATTATTGACCTTGACACTGTTATGCCAGGACTCTCACTCTATGACTTTGGAGACTCCATTCGTTTTGGTGCAAGTACAGGCGCAGAAGATGAACCAGATTTAAGCAAAGTAGAATTAGATTTATCTTTGTTTGAGGCTTTTACAAAAGGATATCTGGAAGGATGTGCTGGAAGTCTTACTAAGACAGAAATCGAATTGTTACCTGTAGGCGCCAAATTAATGACATTTGAATGTGGTATTCGATTTCTAGCCGATTTTCTCACCGGTGACCACTATTTCAAAGTTCATCGTGAAAATCATAACCTAGACCGGGCAAGAACTCAGTTTAAACTGGTTGCGGACATGGAAGCAAAATGGAACGAAATGCAATCAATTGTAAACAAGTACCAGACTCTTTAATTTACTTCTGATGAAAATATTTTTTGTCAGATGTACTCAGTTTTATAAAACATAAACAAGTACATCTGACAAAAAATTATTCCCCTACTCGTACAATCTCGAAAGTATCTGCAAGTAACAACCAATTTACACGAAACAACTTCATAATCTGCCAATATCCCATTCCTCGCAGCCCATATTCTGTAATTAAATGAAATTTCTCTCGCATACTTCTCACGTCCTCAAACCATACTTCATGCTGTAATCCGTCTTTTTCATAATGGAAAAATGGAGACATTGCCGTCTCGTCAAACTGTATCACTGCATTATTCTCAATTGCAATTTGTACTGCTTCCACATTTCCAATGGTTTGTGCCTTAGAACTTCCTTGTACAAAAGGCAATGTCCAATCATAACCGTAATTTGGAATGCCTAAATCTATCTTTTCTGTTGGAATCTCTGTGATTGCATATTCAACCACTTCGCGCACTTTGTTAATGGGAGCAACTGCCATAGGTGGACCATAGGTATACCCCCACTCATAAGTCATAAGCAGCACACTGTCTGCCGCTGCGCCAAGCATCTTATAATCTTTTCCTTCATACAAAAGCCCTTTCTGATTTGCTGAAGTTTTTGGTGCAAGCGCCACGGAAACTTTGTATCCTTTTTGTGAGGCTTGCGTTCTGACATTCGCTACAAAATCAGCATATGCAACTCTATCTTGCGGCAAAATATACTCAAAATCAAGGTCAATTCCAGTAAATCCTTTCTCCTCCATTGTTAGCAACATCTGGTCAATCAGATTTTGTTGTGCTATCATATTGTGTGTGATTTCACTAATTAAGTAATTGTTAAACATACCTGTCTGGTCAAATGGTGTCAAGACCAAAATTGGTACCGTTCCTTGCATCCACGCTTCCCGAATCATACGGCTGTCGTCCACCTGCGGAGGAATCAAATCACCTTCAGTAGTAAAACCATAAGAAAATACAGAAAGATTTGTCAGGTATGGTAATGTTTCCAAAAGTACCTCATTGCGTATATATGGATATGCATAACCATTTACATAAACCTCTCTTTTCTCACGTACTTCTTGCCCTACTGGAATCAACAATGCCTGCCCTATCGCCAATCGGTATGGTTCTGGTATCTGATTATCGTATGCAATATCTTCCACACTCGTTGCAAATATTTCCGCAATATTATCAATGGTATCCCCTTCTTTGACTATATAAATCTGCATTCTTTCTTACTTCCTTTCCTTTTATTGCATGTTTGCCAATGCGTTTTCTACACATAGTCTTCCCCATCCAATTCTGCTATCTGGTCGCTCTGATACGCCGGAAAGTGATTGTGCTCCTCGTATCAGACTTGCTTTTAAGCGCTCTCCATAGAGAAAACGGTCATTTCCGCGAATAATCCCCCATTCCATTAACAATGCTGCTGCCCCTGTTACAAATGGTGTCGCAAAAGAAGTCCCTGAAACTTGCTCATAGCCTCCGTCAGGCATAGGCACTGTAATATTAACTCCAGGCGCTACTAAATCTGGTTTTACATCTGCAATAATCTGCTGTCCGCCTGCTGTATCTGTCCTTCCATCATTATAGCGATATACATATCCCCTTCCAGAAAAATCTGCATAACTTCTGCGCGCTATATCATAAGCGCCGACCGTTATCACCCTTCTCGCTGTAGAAGGGATTGTGATTGTCATCTCAGGTGTTGGTAAAAAAAAGCCAGTTGCTGTATTTCTAACTGCATATCCCGGAAGGTAAAACCGGTATTCTCCTGTCACAAGCGATATCGGAACTAATTCCATGCGCCACACACCATTATTAACATAACTGCTGGTTGGTATCATATCAATAAAAATCTCCTGTTGAACATTGTAAGGAAGCGGTTTTCCAAGATAACATAAAAGTTGTGTTTGCTCCAATGTATGCCGTTGTGCTTGCGCCTCCCTAAGCGTAGATAATTCTAATGTCGTCTTTTCCCCTCCTGGTGATGTGATAACTAGATTAAAGACATCCTGATAAAATTTCCACAATTGGATACTTAATCCTATCTCGTAGTTCGCTACTGCAAGTTCTACCTTGCGACTTTCCCTTTGTATAATGCCAGCCGTATGTCCTCCTGACACCCCTTCATTTCCACTTCCCACAACAATCACACTTCTCCCAACTTCAGAAGCATTGTCAATAAAACGTTCTAATAATGAATTTCCTTGATGATCTCCATAAGTGTTTCCAAAACTAATATTAATTGCCACAGGTCTGTTTAATGTGACACCAAGATTTACCGCATAATTTATCCCTCGCATCAATTGTGTTGTTCTTGGAAAAGAATTTGCCTGTGGATTTCCCAATCGTATAATTAGCAAGTCAGCCTTAGACGCAATTCCCATAGTTGTACCTGCTGCCACTCCCGCCACAGCAGTCCCATGACCAGACAAGTCAAAAACAGGCACTTGCTTTTGACCGTTTTCACGCCCCAAAGCAAGTGCCTCATTAATCATTTCTCTTGTATATAATACGCCCTCTTGATACCCTGACGGTGGCTGTTTTCCCTGCTGTACATCAGGTTGCTGTGTCTGGTCCCAAATTGCTAAGATTCGCGTCTGTCCAGCAGCGTCACGAAACTCTGGCAAAAAGTAATCAATACCACTATCAAGTACAGCAACAATGACATTTTCCCCTGTAAGATATGGCTCCTGTTGCGTCACCTGCGTGATACAGGACTGTGTCTTTTCTATATCATTCATAAAACATCCACATCTTTTCTATCATCATATGCCACACTCTTAAATTATGTTCTATCAACTACACCTTAAATTTGCTAATCATATCTACCATCGACTCTACTTGCGCTTTTTGTTGTTCGCTGACAGCCGCAGTTTCTTCTGATGTTGCAGAATTATTATCCACAATCCCTGCCACAACGCCAATGCTATCGTTAATATGCGCAATACTCTCAACTTCAATCTTGAGTTTATCAACAATACTATTAATCCGACCTGTTGTCTCCTCAGCCCCCATCTGCACTTCTTCCATATTGGCAGCTGCTTCTTGGGAGATGCGCGTTCCAACTTCCACTGATTCAACTGTTCGTTTGATAAGTTCCGATGTCTGTCCAACTGCATTTTGAGACGCCTCTGCAAGCTTTTTCACTTGTTCTGCCACCACTGCAAAACCTTTTCCTGCCTCGCCTGCTCTTGCAGATTCGATTGAAGCATTGAGAGAAAGCAAACCAATTTCTTCTCCTATATCAGAAATCGCTGAAATAACAGCAATAATTTGTTCCGAACATTGATTAATATCTTTCATGGCATCTCTGAGTTCCGCCATCTTCTGGGCACCTACAATCAATGTGGAGCTTGCCAGATTAGAAATTTTAACAGCCTCCTCAGCTTCTTTTTCATTGTATGCAATACTATCACTAAGCGCTGTAAGCGAATTTACCAAATCAGAAACTTCTGTTGCCTGTCCTGTACATGCCGTTGCTAAATCATCTGCAGCATAGGCAAGTTGGGCAGAACCACTGTCAATCTCGCGCGCTACATCTTGTATTGTGCTCACCGTCTCGCGCATCTCATCCATAATTTGGTTTAGAGCATTCTTAATTCGTATATATTCCCCAACATAATTCTGCTCTACTTTCAACAAATAATTTCCCTGTCCCATCTGTTCCAAAATATAAGAAATTTCGTCAATGATCGCAGTCATATTGTCTTTCATAAAACGGATTGCACCAACCATATTTCCAACTTCACTATCATCTTCTTTCAAATCTAGCTGTGTATGTAGATTGCCTTCTGCAAGTAATACCATCTGGTCCGCTACTTTAATTATTGGAATTAAAAGCTCTTGCTCCGAAAATTTAATTGCTCTCAGACATTGCTGTGTAAGTATAACAAATCCCGTCAAGAATGCTACAGCACACGCAATCTGAATAATCAAGAACATCCTTTTTGAAAAATCCAAACGCTCTTGAATTCTATTAATCACATCATCTGTCAAGGAATTTATCTTTTGGATTGTATTGCTATACTCCTCCCCAAAGACAAATTCTGTAGCCGCTGTCACATCTCCGGCTGCCACCGCTTCCATAGCTTCTTCTTCAAGAGGAACTAAATTATCAGAGAGTGCAGCAATTTCTCTAAGTTCCTCCCACTCATAGTCTTTAATATTATTCGCTTCCAAGCCAGCCCATGCAATATCTCTGTTCTTATCTATATTCAACTCTTTCATATATGCATCATAATATAGTTTGTTCGCTGAAACTGCATAGGATTGTACTGCTGTAGTCAATGCCTTGGAACCAATACGATACTGATTTAGATACATTGTACTTTCAAGTTGCTCACTCGAGACAACCTCATATCCAACACTTGCAATAAACAAAAGTATAAGTAGGATAACTCCGGCAACCAGCGATCCTTTTGTCTGTTTTACAATTTTTCTCAGCCGTGCTACCTGGCTATTCTTTCCCAGCATTTCCTTTGTTTTTTCCATACCCGTAACCATATCCTTTCAAATAAATCTTGCATTCCTATTTGTGAAAAATACCATAACCATTCTATTCATTTCTAGTTACAAGCAAAAAAAGACTGTTAAAATATCAAAATATTGGGCCTTTTTTGTGATATTCTTAGCAAATATTTACTACAATTATACTTGATAAATCCTAGTCGGTCAACAAATATTACAAAAAAACATAGTATAAATGCATGTAATACACTATTTTTCCCATTGCTGTAGTATCGATACAAATGCGGGAATCAACTGTTTTTTCCTAGACACAAGATTTTTTAATTCAAATATTTTCTGCGTTTTTGGAAGACGGAACGCCTCACGAACCAGTTGTCGCGCCTTCTCCCCAAAGCATAAAAGTTCTGTTTTTTGATACACAATATTCGTGAGCATAAAAAAACACATCTCAACAGGAAGTTCTGGCATTCGCTCCTTAATATAAGGTTCAATCTTCTCCCTGATTTCTTCCAGCTCAATGCTATTCATTGAGTTAATCTGACCTACACTAAACTCAAAGCCATTCACAGAAAAATTTTTGTAGTCCTGTTCGAAAATTTCCTCTGCACTCTTGTCGCTTAAGCTACTACCAGCGCCAAACATGTCAACCGCAAAACCATCAATCTCTACTCCACAAATTTCCGACAGTTTAACGGCTGCAGCCTTATCCACTTCTGTAACAGTTGGAGAATGAAACATCAGCGTGTCGGAAATAATTGCGGACATCATTAAACCAGCAATATTTTTAGGGATTTCAATTCCTTTTTCCAGATACATCTGATAAATAATTGTCGCAGTACAGCCCAAAGGTTGATTTCTAAAAAATACAGGAGAAACAGTCTCAAGAGTTCCAATTCTATGATGATCAATTATTTCCAAAATCTCTGCGGAATCTATCCCATCGACTGTTTGTGAGAGCTCATTATGATCCACTAAAATCAACTGCTTTTTGCGCAAGTTTAACAAGGTTCGACGAGAAATCATACCAACATAGCGTTCTTCCTCATCAAGCACAGGAAAATCATGATATCTTTTTTTCTTCATTATCGCTCGAATACCTTCCGTCTTGTCCGTAATTTTGAAAGTGGTAAGCTTATCTCGCTTCATAAAATATCCAATTGGCATACTCTGATTAATTAGCCTTGCAACAGTAGCTGTATCATAAGGGGTGCTAATCAGAATACAATTATGTTCTCTCGCAAATATTTGAATCGTCTTGGAGATTTTTGCCCCCATTGTCACGATGACACAAGATGCTCCCATCTCAATCGCACAAAGCTGTGTTTCATAACGATTTCCAAGTAAAACCATATCCCCAGCATGTATGTAATCTTCCAGCACATCTGGATTGGCAGTCGCAATAACCACCTCACCACTATCAAAATATCCGCTGGCATCTCCCACAATCACCTCAGCATCAATTGTTTCCAAAATATTTCTATAAGATGTCTTAGCACGTGATAATATACAATTATCATACACATCCATATAAGCATTTGCAATATCACCCAATGTTATAATGCCTACAAGCTTCTCTGCGGCAATAACTGGAACTGTCACATCTCCTCTATCTCGCATCAAATGCCATGCCTTTTTCAGCGAAACATCTTCTGTCACACCTTCCACATCATTCATATCAATATCTCTTGCATCAGTCATAACATCATGAAGATACACTGGCGGGTCCGCGTGAAAAGCATTCAACACATATTGGGTTTCCTGATTAATTTGCCCTGCCCTCG
>ERZ778515.589-NODE-589-length-31019-cov-9.079641_pt1 | contig 31019 bp, 23 predicted proteins | sample MGYA00510343_ERZ778515 | MGnify/ENA primary metagenome ERZ778515 (study PRJEB29527, sample SAMN07138965) | mouse gut metagenome | material: feces | host: mouse | place: China:Nanjing | collected 2016-01-25 ...
AAGAGATAATGGCTGTAAATCAATAGATTAACAGCCATTATCAGTACCCGGACCCAGTATTTCATGTATTCCAGAAACAGCAGGGTCTCGGATGAGAGCAGATCCTGACGTCCGCTATAGGCGGTGCCGTCGTAATCGGTGTTGTAGATCCAATTCATGGTCCAGAACATCACCCTGAATGTGTTGTTGCGCGGAAAATTTTGTGTAAACTGCACCATTGCATCTGGGGAGTATGTCCGCTCTTTACTGTTGTTGGTGATTGGATTCCCATCGCCAAGTCTATATGAGGAAGATCTACGTGTGCCGGAGTGATTGAAATTCCAGTTAATAAGCAGCGACTGCCGCCCGAAGGTGAAGAAGTAGTTGCCGTTGATAGCGGGTACTATGGTCTGACTGTAGTTGCCTGAATATGATTCCGACGGGGGGAGCATGTTGTCGGAGAACGTCACGTTGGAGTAGATTTCGGAATACGGATTGCCGCGACGTGAGAAAGAGAGTGTATGCATTACCCTGGCGTTCTGTTTTGCCCATATGGCGCGCACGGAGCCCCATTGGTAATTCGCTTTGTTCAGCTGGTCATCGGGAGTGTAGGAGATGCGTGTAAGCCGGTCGATATGGTGGTCGCCGATATTGAAATCCCGGTATGTGGATTCGGTGTAGGCCTCGGTCAGATTTTCGTGCATTATTGATGACGAGACATTTGCGTCAATCGTCCAGTTCTTAACCGCGAATTTAGAGTATAATGTGCCGAGGAGGTAATCGGTAGCTAAAGTAATACCTTGTATGTCGAGTTTTGTATATCCACCCCACTCATACTTGCGCATTATGTAATTGACCACGTGCGGATCGCTGTTGAAGCGTGGGTCAGATGGATAATCGAGCACCTCTACCGAGAGTACATCTTCCGGGCGAAGTCCGCTCAGATCCTGTGCGGAAGCCGGTACATAGTCAATGTAAAAAGTCACCCCCTGCCCCGAGGCCGTGGTGACGCTTCCGTTTAATGGTGATATGCGAAGTTGCGGAATCTGCATGTACTGCAGCAGGGATGTCGCATCGCGGGCCATCTTTCTGGTCTGCTTGTCGGGAGAGTATTCCACCCCGTGTTTTACTACGCGCTGCGTGCGCCCCTCCACCACGAACTCGTCGAGGTCGGTGGCGATACTATCCGTTGACACTTCATCGGCATATGTGGGTATGGCAAATAAAAAACTGAGGATGAGAAGAGTGTAGAGTATCCGTTTTATCATAAATAATAATGTTTGGTGGAGGTTAGTTCGGTATTCAAAGTCTCAGTCAGTTCAGACCAATACAGACAGACTAAGATGCTGATGGGCTGGTAATGAGAATTGGAATGTTTGTAACAAATAGCCGGACAAATCCATGGAGTGCTATCCTTGATTTGCATAGCTCATAATCAGTGGAATAAAAATCCATGATTGTCTGGATATCTTTACTGCGGCGCATTTATAGCGCGATCATTCGTTGGGCAACATGCTTGTTGTGACACAGGTCAGATGAATTCTTCATTCATACACGTTCCCCGGGCATGGAGGTGTGTAGCTGCCACAGAAGTAGATGAAGCAGTCTCGCCCATCACCTTCGTTTGGTGTGGCACCACCCATCACATCGCGAAGATTCATTTCGCGAATCTTCTCCTCATGGAGAATCTCTAAGAACAATTTTTTCATTGCTTCCAAGATTTTAGGGTTAGTATTATGGTTAATAATCTCAAATCTTACTTCCAGAAGACAGTAAGATGTATTTTATATGTAATCTGAGTATGAGATGTCGGGTCAAAACGATTGAGTGGGGTAAGGTGTATCATCCGTTGGTGACCAAACGTTTTCTTTGTGTGAAAGATAAGATTACAATACTCGATAAGGCGCGCAGCTCCTTCAGTCCTCTTTGATTCCTACGATTCGCGTCAGACACTTTTCAAGGAGCGCTTGCTTCAGATTCTCGGGATTCCGCAACGAAGAGCACATGCGGTAGGAGGCTCCCTCAAACCGGTTGCGGTACTGATAGTAACCGCAGTTGCCGTCGCAAATCGGGAATACACTGCATCGGCGGCATTCATCGGTGAAGGGTGTAGAGCCTACCATGTACTTTACCAGCAGCGAGGGATTGTCGAGGCGCTGGGCGGAAATATGCCCCACCACTTTATCCGGCGAACTTACATCATTCCAGCACTTGTAGATTTCACCTTCGGGGCCGATGATGTAGGCATTCCTGCAGTGCAGCATGCATCCGCGTCGCTGTAGGCTGGGAAACAGATGGCAGTCTATGCCACGGCTCTTGAGATATGAATAGGTTGACATCATGTCCTCTGACTGGATGCATCCTGACCGCAGAGACTTTCCGTCAGGGGTATCTTCCCTGATAAGGCCGGGGTAGATGCTGACATTGGGATTATCCTTGAAATCGGTCTTGACGAGCCTGTACATATCTACGAAATCGTCGAGATTTGTTTTATTAACATTGATTCGGAGCGAAATATTACAATCTGCTAATATTTTTTGAGCCTTTTTTAGATTGTCGTAAATGAGGCCGAAGGAAGGCGCCCCGTTTGCCTTGAAGCATCGGGTGCTGTCGTGATGCTCACGGATCCCATCGAATGTCACCTGCATATGATTGAGTTTATGGTCGCTGAAGTAGCGGCATACATCCTCTGACAGCAGGGAGGCATTGGTGACGAGCGACATGTGTTTTATCTTCGGCATGCCTTCGGCTGTGAGTCCGTCCATGATTTTCTTAATCTGAGAAAAGGCGAGGAGAGGTTCGCCACCATACCATGTAAGGGAAATGTCCTGGGCCTTGTCGTGCATTCTGACGAAATCGAACAGGGCTGAGATTGTATCATCCGACATGGTGTGTGGCTTAAGTTTCGGCTCAAAGCAGTAAGGGCAGTTGAAGTTGCATGCCGTGGTGGGTGCGATTACCAGATTGAGGTGGGTAGGGTCATAGTTTCTGGCATTGAACATCATCATCTGGCCCATGAAGTAGTCATACTCATTGCCGGAATGTTCGATGATATGTCGTTCAAGCAGGAATCGGATGGTATCGTTGTCGAACGCGTCCCATTCCCTGTCTCTGAGGAGATTAATCAGATTCTCAGCCACCTTGCTGAAGAAATTGGACTGGGCATTGTAGAGATACCACTCCTCATTATGGCGAAACCATTGTGTGTATATGCTTAGAGTGTACATGGGAATCGGTTATGTTAAAAGGTTAAGACGACCGGAGATGAGACCGATTAGAGGAGAATTGATTCTCATCTCCGGCAGACTTTTCATGTAGTTGTCAGGAGGCTTTGCGTAAGCCTGTTCTCAGATCGGGAGAGAGGCGGAGTTGGGTTAGAGTCCCAAGTTGGTGAGACAGCCTGTACCTTTGTCTCTGCACACCAGCGAGAGTCCCGGACATGACACTTTATCCGGACAGTTTTCGGGGCACTCGGTGTAGACATTGCATTATTGATGAAAGGTGTTGGTTATGGTTGCAAAGATATCGGATTGCAGATTCATATGCAAGTAACGTCTTGATTGAATTTTAACATGTCCAAACTGCTGACAGTGAGATGCCAGTAGCTGCTGAAGTAGGTGGACTGTTAGGATTTAAGGTCGCTTGTATGGATGCAACTGGTTGATATACAGCGGGGATATGGGAGCGTTGTTAGATTTGATGTTAGATTAAATTACAGATGTATTGAGAGTCCGAGGTGTGACACATTGGCCTATCTCACTTGTTTATATCCTCCTTTTTGACTCTAAGATATGATAGGAACACTTCTTTGCTGGTGCAGTCGGAAAGGAGGGCGATTTTCTCTTTTATTCGCTGGCGTGTCACGTATACTGTACCGGTCTTTATGTCCATAAGCAGGGATACGGCAGCTGTATTCATCCCGGCGAATAACAGAATGCAGTATCTGATTTCCTTTTCGGAAAGTGATGGACAGAGGTTGCGCAGACGGCAGATGATGTTGTTCTGATATCTGTTGAGGTCAAGTTCAAGACTGTCAAAGAACTTATCGGACTTTAGTTTCTTAAGTTCCTTATCGATGTTGGTCAGTATTATTTTGTGATTCGACTTGTTGCAGTCAGTTAATTCGCGGCACAGCATGTTGAGAGTATCCCAGCGCCGGATAATCGGATTTGGCTGCGCGGAAAGCTTTTCAGTAAGTTTTGCTGTTTCAAGTCGATTTTGTCTGAGCTGTTGCTGTTGCTCATCGAGGAGTCTCTGTTGGGCAATAATTTTCTCCTCATTGAGGCGCGATTGCTTCTCATGCAGGGAAAGGAGTCGCCGGAGGCTGTGATTATCAGATAGGAGTTGGGGTAGTTGTGATGTCTCGGAGTTGGCCTGTCGCAGAGCTTGCTGCTGTGCGGCAAGTAACTGTTCCTGCTCTTTTGTCTGTATTTCGAGAGTCCGGATAGTATTGTGGAGGGATGCGTTAGCCGTCTCCATCTGGTTCAGCACTTCTTCATAGTATTCGTTTTTATTATTTTCCTCTTCAAGCTGATTGCTGATTGCCATTATTGACTCGATCTTTTCGTCGAGTTGTTTCTTCCGGCGGCGTAATATGTAGCATACAATGGTAGCCGCCAGCATGGCAACGAGTATTCCCGCAGAGGCAAACGTGAGCGTACGCCGTTCGCGTTTCCGCATTTCGGCAGATTGCTGGGTTGATACCATGCGGTAGTATTCCCTTTGTGCTGTCATGGCGGATTGCTGCAGCGTGATGTCGTGGACAAGTTTCTGATACTTCAGCAATGAATCGGTATAAGCCGAAAGCGCCGGATAGTCGCCGGAGGCTTTGGCAACCTGAACGTAGTTGAAATACAGTATGGCAAGATCCTGTATTTCCGAGATTTGCGGCTGTACGGAATCAAGAAGGTTTCCGGCTTTAAGAGGTGCCCCCTCTTTGAGAAGCAGCGAGGCCTTCGCCAGATGTGCAGATGCGGGTAAATACTTAATGATGCCGGTCGACTTCATATGCTCATAGATGGAATCCGCTTTGGACAGCGGACCGAAAAGGTTGTAGAAGTGGACAGCTGAAAAATCATAATATCCCTGAAGATTAGGTATCTCAGGATGCGCGGCCACTATAGGTGCAAGGCTGTCGTGCAGATTCCGGGCTTGCAGTGTGCCGCCGGTGTCTACATGAAACCCGGCAAGATCGCAGAGCGAAAACAGATGATTGTCAATCCGTCCGGCGAGAAGATATTCATCGGCCGCGACACGGCACCACTTCAATCCTTCCTGCATGTTGTATGATGTGTTGAAGATGTCGGCTGTAAGTTCGGCGCATTTCGCTTTCCAATAGTGATTGTCGGTACTTTTGATTATTTCCCACGCCCGGGCTGCATCTGCCCCGGCCTGAGACAGCAGTCTCTCGGAATGATATAGCTGTGCGCGGTAGAACAGACTTTTCATCAGAAGCGAGTCTGCTCCGTACGCACCGTAATAATCAATGGCAATTGATATCAGGGAGTCGGAGGGGTACTGCATACTCAGTTTATGACGCGACTGTAGGTCGAGCAAGGCATAGAGGGACTTCTGTCTGCGGTTAAGGCGTGATGCGTCAATATCCTGCAATATGGCGAATGTAGAGTCAGGAAGTGACTCTACGAGGGTGGCAGCATCATTTAATCTGTCGGCTCCCCCTGAATTGTCATTGCATGATATCAGGCATAGCACTGTAAGTAGCAATGATGATGCAACCCAGCGTATTCGGTTGTTATATGATGAATTGTATTGCATAGAGAGGGTCGGTAGCTTGTGGAGTGTCAAAATTAATTAAAAATCTCATGATAAGCAAGAATAAGCGTAAGGAAAGCCACCCAAAGTGATGTATGCTAATGAAACGGTCTCTTCTGGCTGCGGGAGTCAGTGGGGAGATGGATTGCGGGGTAGCGGAGTGGCGCTGTTGGGGCTGTTCAGGCGTGATGTGCCTTGATATAAAGCGAGAGGGTATCCCGCGACAATATGCGGGATACCCTCTGTGTGGATTGTATGGCGTAGCATCAGCCGGAGTTATGCCGGATGCTGCTGCGCGATGCTGAGGCTCGGATTACTTGCCCTCCTTCTGGAGCTGCTCCTTGAGAGCCTGAAGTGCGCTCAGGTCGCCGAGAGTAGTCTTCTCGATTGTGGGTGCCACAATCTCCTCCTCGGGCTTATTGTTGCGCGGCTTCTTGGGAGCCTTGTTGACGCGGGTCTCACCCTTCACGGCGTCTTCAGCGATGCGAGAGTGAGAGAGGATGATGCGCTTTGAATCCTTGTTGAATTCGATTACCTTGAAGTTGAGCTTATCGTTGAGCTTGGCCTGTGTGCCATCCTCTTTGACGAGGTGTTTGGGAGTAGCGAAACCTTCTACGCCACCTTCCAGAGCGATTACGGCACCCTTGTCCATAACTTCGATTACAGTACCCTCGTGGATAGAGCCGACAGTGAACTGACCCTCGAAAGCATCCCAGGGATTAGCCTCAAGCTGCTTGTGGCCGAGGCTCAGACGGCGGTTGCCCTTGTCGATCTCGAGCACCTGTACCTCGATGTCGCTGCCAACGGTAGTGAACTCCGAGGGGTGTTTGATTTTCTTGGTCCAGGAAAGGTCGGAGATGTGGATAAGGCCATCGACGCCTTCTTCGATTTCAACGAATACGCCGAAGTTGGTGAAGTTGCGCACCTTGGCGGTGTGGCGGCTTCCGATAGCGTATTTCTGCTCGATATTCTCCCAGGGATCAGCCTTGAGCTGCTTGATGCCGAGGCTCATCTTACGCTCGTCGCGGTCGAGTGTGAGCACTACGGCCTCAACCTCGTCGCCTACCTTGAGGAAGTCCTGGGCAGAACGGAGGTGCTGGCTCCAGGACATCTCTGATACGTGGATCAGGCCTTCTACGCCCGGCTGTACCTCAACGAATGCGCCGTAATCGGCCATAACGACAACCTTGCCGTTGACGTGGTCGCCAACCTTGAGGTCGGGGTTGAGGGCATCCCAGGGATGGGGCATGAGCTGCTTGATGCCGAGGGCGATGCGCTTTTTCTCGTCGTCGAAGTCGAGGATAGCCACCTTGATGTCCTGGTCGAGTTCCACGACTTCGCGCGGATCCGACACGCGGCCCCAGCTGAGGTCGGTGATGTGTACCAGACCGTCGACGCCGCCGAGGTCAACGAATACACCGTAGGGAGTGATGTTCTTGACTTTGCCTTCGAGCACCTGACCTTTTTCGAGCTTGGAGATAATCTCTTTCTTCTGCTGCTCGAGCTCGGCCTCGATGAGAGCCTTGTGGGATACGACAACGTTCTTGAACTCCTGGTTGATTTTCACTACCTTGAATTCCATTGTCTTGTCGACGTATACATCGTAGTCGCGGATGGGGCGTACATCGATCTGCGAACCGGGGAGGAACGCCTCGATTCCGAAGATGTCGACGATCATGCCACCTTTGGTGCGGCTCTTGACATAGCCTTTGATGACTTCATCGTTTTCGAGAGCCTGGTTGACACGATCCCAAGAACGAGTCTGACAGGCTTTCTTGTGGGAGAGACGGAGCTGACCGTTCTTGTCCTCGAGAGCCTCGATGAATACCTCTACATCGTCGCCTACCTTGAGGTCGGGGTTGTAGCGGAACTCGGATACGGGGATGATTGCGTCAGACTTCATGCCTATATCGACACGCACTTCGCGCTTGGTGATAGCTTTCACCTTGCCGGTTACGACCTCGTTATCTTTGGCAGTAGTGAGAGTCTGGTCGTAGATTTTCTCTACTTCCTCGTGGTTCTTCTCGCCTACAACGTTGCCTTTCTCATAGGCATCCCAGTCGAAATCCTCGATGGGGGTTTGAATTTTTAATTCAGACATTAATTGTTAATAAATAAAATGATAAAATCTCTTCCTGCCGCACACGATACGGCAAGCGCCGCAAAATTAGTGATTTTTTTTGATATCACCAAATCTGCGGCGCATAAATGTATAAAAATCTTTTATTTACGTTTTTCAGCTGCATTCAGAGTGCCAGCATGGATGTCTCGGCCGATATGGAGTCGCGGTAGGTGGCGCGGTCAAGTTCCACGAGCCTGTCGAATTCATCTGCCCCGCGGCGTATCTCATCGGCGCCGACGCGCAGACTGTCGGGGAACCGTGCCGCGATCCATCGGCGTTCAAGCTGATGGTAGGAGTCGTAGGCCGAGTCGAAGATGGCTTCGCGTGCGGTCACGCTTTCGGCCTCAAGTGCCTGCACGAGCAGAGGCCGCGGCATCGGCAGTCCGGCCACATCCACCCACGGTGCGGCATCGGCTTCGGCCACCGACGCGTCGGCCGGGCGCTGGGGGAAGTGCCAGGGGTCGGTGCCGTGGTGATGTGCCAGCAGGGCGCGGTCGAGGTATTTCATCAGTCCGAGCCAGTAGAGGCGTGTGGCGCGGTGGAGGGAGGCGCGTGATAATTTCATCCCTTTGTAACGGTGGTAATGGTCGTCGTCGGCCGGGCGCGACAGCATCGGGGTGATGATGTCGAGGGCATTGATCATGGCATTGGCCGTCACGGGGTTGAGCACGTCGAATATCACGCGGTCGTGATGAGTCACATCCTTGCGGCGGTCGCGCTGGGGCCATTTGAGTTCATCGCGCAACAGCCCGCATGAGCGCAGCATCACGGCCGGCACCACCACCGTGGCTCCCTGCGGGTCACCGAACAGATATGAGAAAGGGAATTCCGAAGAGTCTGGATGCGTCTTATGCTGGCCCATGAGGAGCGAGAAGGCGCCGATTCGAGCGCCGAGCATCAGGTATGAGCCGGAGGATGTCTTTACGCCGCGTTCCAGTTCTCCCCAGTGCAGAGGGCCGAGTTTGTACATATGGTTGCTCTGATTGGTCGACGAACCGGCATTCATAAAAGATGTCTGGCATCCGATCAGCAGAGTCCCCTTGTGGGATGATACGGTGTATGGACCGGCGAACAGGGCGCATGCCTCGCCGTTCTCCATCGCGCAGTTGGCGAAGAACAGGGAATCGTGGGCCGTGAATCCCTTTTCGATACGCACCCCCTGGCCGACATAGCAGTTGCGCAGTATGGCTCCGGAATCGACATGGGCGTCTTCGATGATAAAATCCTTGGCATCCACCCCGGCACCCACATAAGCGAGGCATTCACCCCCGGCTGACGGCGAGCCGGTTATGGTGCCTTCGCGCAGTGACCTGGCGCCGTGTATGAGCACGCGTTCTCCAACGGCCACATTGAAGAGCTCGCCGCAGTCGAGTATCTCGGCTCCCGCTCCTATGCCGGAGGGGAGGGAGAGTGTGTCGATGTGTTCGCGAGCTTGAGTGAGCAGCTCATCGGCCATACTGCGGCGGCATCTGGCTGTGAGCATCGCCGATTGGGCCGACAGTCCCGGATAGATTACCACTGTGCGCGATCCCGTCTCATCGAGCACACAGACTTCGCTGCCGGTGCCGCATAAGGGCTGTGGCTCGTAGCTGATACGGGCACAGTTTTCCACGATGGCGCCTTGTCCGATACGGCAGTTGGATATGCCTCCGGGGATGTGTCGCAGGCGTACGCCGTCGGCCACGCGACAGTCGCGCAACAGCACATCGCGCAGCATAGAGCCAGGGAAATGGGCATGGTCGATCAGCCCCACCGTGACATCCCCCTCGAACTCCACATCGCGCAGTAACCGCAGGTCGGAACCTGGATGCAGTCTGACATGGCTCCAGTCGGTAGCGGTGCATCCGTGTGCCTCAAGAACCGCGATGGCCTCCGGAGCAGGGGGCGGGTAAGGGTAGCCGGCCAGAGGGTCGGCGGCCGGCCGCCGGGCGGAATCAGTTGTCGGCTGATTCGGGTTGCTGTGGGTCGGGTGAGTCATTGTCGTCGTAGGTCTGGTAAAGGAAATCATTATATGGGAAGCGGCGTGTGTGTATCTCTTTGGCCTTCTGATAGAGCATATCCTTGAGTTCGGGTATGTTGGTCTTTTCTTTGGCTGAGATGAAGACACAATTATTGTTCATGCGCGCCATCCATGTTTTCTTGAATTCGTCGAGCGATATGTTCTCGCGTGTGGCCGGGGTCAGGTCGTCGGGGTCCTTTGGAGTATAGGAGAAAGCATCGATTTTGTTGAATACGAGTATCATTGATTTGTCGGCGGCTCCGCAGACGTCGTTGAGTGTCTTCTCCACTACCGCGATCTGCTCTTCGAAATTGGGATGAGAGACGTCGACCACATGCACGAGCAGGTCGGCATCGCGCACTTCGTCGAGGGTCGATTTAAAGGAATCTACGAGGTGAGTCGGGAGTTTGCGGATGAACCCTACGGTGTCGGTCAGCAGGAAGGGGAGATTCTCTATTGTCACCTTGCGCACCGTGGTGTCAAGTGTGGCGAAGAGCTTGTTCTCGGCAAATACATCGCTTTTGCTGAGAAGGTTCATCAGTGTCGACTTTCCCACGTTGGTGTATCCCACGAGGGCCACGCGTGTGAGTTTGCCGCGATTCTTGCGCTGGATGTTTTTCTGGCGGTCGATGTCGCGGAGTTCCTCTTTGAGGCGAGATATTTTGTCGAGGATTATACGGCGGTCGGTCTCAATCTGTGTTTCACCCGGGCCGCGCATTCCGATGCCGCCCCGCTGGCGTTCGAGGTGGGTCCACATGCGGGTCAGGCGCGGGAGCAGGTATTGGTACTGAGCCAGTTCCACCTGGGTGCGGGCTGTGGCTGTCTGAGCGCGTTTGGCGAATATGTCGAGGATGAGGCTGGTTCGGTCGAGGATTTTGACTTTCAGTTCTTTTTCGATGTTAGCCACCTGTTTGGGCGACAGGTCATCATCGAATATGGCGAGTCCGATATCCTCGCGATCTATGTAGTCGGCAATTTCCTGTAGTTTGCCGGTGCCTACGTAGGTGCGCGGGTTCGGATAGTCGAGCTTCTGGATGAATCGGGCCACGGGTGTGGCGCCTGCCGTGTGGGCGAGGAAGTCGAGTTCGTCAAGGTATTCATTGACCTTTGATTCCGACTGGTCGCGGGTGATCAGACCCACAAGGACGGTGCGTTCGTTGGCTTCATGCTGTATTATATTATCGTCGAGCATAATAGTTTAATCGGTGTGTTTCGGGTTATTCCGTTTCCGGACTCCGGTCCGTATGTCAGGATAGAGGGATGGGTGAAATCCGGGAAGTATATACAGTTACAACGCGCAAGGGGGCGGATTGAGTTTATGATTGAATGGAGAAGAGGGTAAAAAAAATATGCAGAGGGCACGGAATGACCGCGTCCGCTGCCTGTATGGGTTTGTGTGTCTCTGGTTATGACGGCCGGAGCCTTACTTATTTTTTCACTTTGGTGTAGCCGGCGTTAAGTCCTTCTACTACCTCCTCGGTGATGTCGAGTGCCGGATTGATGTAAAGGGTGGCACCCTTCAGCAGGATGGCGTCATAATGATGGCGGGCATTGTAGCGGTCGATGAAATTATGGATTGAATCCTGCACCACCTTGTCGGCAGCCGTAGCAGCCTCGATATTGGAGCGCTGCATCTTTTCCATCGAAGACTGGGCATTGTTCTGCATCTGCTGCAGTTTGGACTGGTCGGCGTTGAAGTCCTGCTCGGATGTGTATTTGTTGTTCTGGTATTTATTCTGCATCGAGTTGGCGAACGCCTTGATGCTGTTTTCATGTTTTTTTGCCTCGTTCTCGAGGTTGTTCTGCATGCGGAGCATCTCTTCGCTGTAGTCGATGGCGAGTTTATACTTGCTCAGGATTGTGTCGATGTCGACATAGCGGTAGTTGGGGAGGTCGGCAGCCTTGGCGGTTTTTGCGGCGGAGGTGGCAGGGGAGGCATCCTTCTTTGAAGAGTCGGAGTCAGAGCAGGATGAGCTGAAGGCCATGACGCAGAGGAGAGAGAGGATGGCGAGAAGATTTTTCTTCATAATGCGTGATAATAATGGTGAGGGCCGGCCGGAGCCGGGCCGCTTGTTTGGTCCAGACCGCCGCGCGGAATGGATTGATGGTTGGTTATAATGAATTATAGGTTCAGAATTTGAGTCAGTGTCTTCCGGCATTGAACTCAGTTGCAAAATTAAGCAAAAAAAACCAATGGAACGCACCCGAGTGTTGAAAAAATCACTATCTTTGGGGAGTGAAATGCAGATTCAGCATTTTTTAACGTCCTGTCGGCCTCAATCCGGTGCTTCTGCCATGTCGGTCCGTCAGAGACTCCATATACACACTGACAGATTATAAATCATAAAAACAAACATAGAGATTATACCATGGAAGTAAAAGATTTGAAGCCGGAACTGCTCTGGCGCTGCTTCGACGAGATTACCAAAGTGCCCCGCCCCTCCTGCCATGAGGAGCAGATTCGCGAGTATCTGCTGAATTTCGCAAAGGAGCATCATATCGAGGCGCATACCGATGAGTGCGGCAATGTGGTGATGCGCAAGCCCGCCAGCAAAGGGCATGAGAATGCTCCCGGCGTAGTGCTCCAGGCCCATATGGACATGGTGTGCGAGAAGAACGCCGATGTGGAGCATGACTTCATGAAAGATCCCATCCAGACATATATTGATGGCGATTGGGTGAAGGCCAAAGGCACTACCCTTGGCGCCGACAACGGTATCGGTGTAGCCGCCGCGCTGGCAGTGATGACCGACCCGACGCTTGTGCACGGTCCTGTAGAGGCTCTTTTCACAATCAATGAGGAAATCGGCCTGGAGGGAGCGCAGAATCTTGGCACCGATATGATCCGCGGCAAGATGCTGCTTAATCTTGACTCGGAGGACGATGGCGAAATCTTTGTCGGTTGTGCCGGTGGCATCGACACTACAGCAGTGTTCAGCTACAAGCGCAGTCTGGCTCCCGAGAATTTTATCTTCCTGCGTGTCAATGTAAGCGGTCTGCTCGGTGGCCACAGCGGCTCCGACATCAATCTTGGCCGTGCCAACGCCAATAAGGTAATAGCACGCTTTATCTGGGAGTGCTCTCAGCTCTGGGATATCGAGGTGGCTGAATTCAACGGCGGCAATCTGCGCAATGCCATCCCGCGCGAGGCATGGGCCGTGTTCGGAGTGCACAGCGACCATGAGCAGGCAGTGGTGCGTCATCTCAATCGCTTCTCGGCTGAAATCGTCAACGAGTACAAAGCAGTGGAGCCGTCGATCAAGCTCACAATAGAGCGCACATCCAAACCGGAATACTGCATCGACTCCGACACATCGCTGCGTCTGGTGCGTGCCATCTATTCGGCTCCCCACGGAGTATACTCGATGTCGGCCGACCTTGAGGGTCTTGTGGAGACATCGACCAACCTCGCAGCCGTCAAGATGATTGATGACAACAAGATCCGCGTCACCACCTCGCAGCGTTCAAGTGTGGAGTCGCGCAAGAAGGATATCGCCGGACAGGTGGAGGCCCATTTCCAGCTTGCCGGCGCTGAGGTGTCGCACTCCGATGGATATCCCGGATGGGCGCCCGACATGCAGTCGCCTATCATGAAGATATCGGCCGATGCCTATGAGGAGCTTTTTGGCGTCAAACCTGCCATCAAGGCCATCCACGCCGGCCTCGAATGTGGCCTCTTCCTGACAAAATATCCAGACCTGGATATGGTGAGCTTCGGTCCGACAATGACCGGAGTGCACTCGCCCGATGAGAAAATTCTGATACCGACGGTAGATAAGTTCTGGCAACATCTCTGCCGCGTATTGGAGAAAGTCGCTAAAGCATGAGGTGGCTGACCCCCCTTTCCGCTACTGTGGCTCTGGGAGCAGTGCTGTCGCTCTGCTCCGGAGCCGCACGCGGCAGCGGGCCGCACGGCATGGTTAAGGTGCAGGTGGATTCGGTGGGAGGCGGCCCTGAGGCTGAAGCCGAGCGATACCGCCGCCTGACTGATGAGGATTTCGAGCATGTGGCCGATGAACTGGGGGTGGAAGTGGCTGCCATCAAGGCTGTAGTCTCAATTGAGGCAGGTGCCGCCATGAAGGGGTTCTGGGCTCCGGGAGTGCCGGTAATAAATTTCGACCGGACGATGTACCGCAAGTATGCCGCCAAAGTCGGTGGCGGCGGTGCAAAAGGAGAGACGGTGCCCAAGGGGCTTTCCGGATATGCCCTGAGAGAATGGACTAAGCTTATAAATGCCCGCAAGTCGAATGCCCGTGCGGCCAATCTCGGCACGTTCTGGGGCATGTTCCAGATCGGCGGGTTCAATTATAAGGTGTGCGGGTGTGAGTCGGTCGATGAGTTTGTGAGGCTTATGTCGTACTCGGAGCTGGAGCAACTCGAACTGTTCGCGGCCTTCTTGCGCAACACCGGCTATGTGAGCGAACTGCGTGCTCTTAACTGGGCCGGATTCGCCCGCAAATACAACGGCCCGAGTTATGCCCGGCGGGGCTATCACACCCGGATGGCCAAGGCATATGCCAAATTCAAGGCAGAGGAGAGCAACCGCTCCCGCTTCAGCCGCTCGGAGGGAATCACCGGGCGCAGCCTTAAGCTGCTTGATGGCGCGGCCGAATAACCTTCATACACCGTTGGCAGGCTTTTATTGACCTATTATAAGTAAATGTTCGAATTCAGACGACTTCGATAGCAATTGAAGAGAAACCTTTTTTTATACAATCCCCGGCTCCTTTTTGCCGCTCCCGGCTTGTCATTCAGTCGAATATGTTTATATTATCCTTCATTTCGCACCGGAATCGACTAAAAAATAAGCCCGCATATTGTATAAATTAGAACACTTACACAGATTATCGAATTTAACAATATACTTGAATCTAATGAAAATCACAGATCTGCAGCCCCGTCTGATATGGGAATGCTTCGATGAGATAACAAAAGTGCCACGCCCCACATTCCGTCTCGACAAGATGAAGGAATTTCTTGTAGGCTGGGCCGACCGCCACAATATCCCTTGCAAGGTGGATGAAGTGGGAAATGTGATGATGAGCAAACCGGCTACCCCCGGCCATGAAAATGCACCCGGCATAATACTGCAGGGACATCAGGATATGGTGGCCGAGAAGCGTGGCGATAAGGTGCACGATTTCCTGACCGACCCGATCACCACAATTGTAGATGGCGACTGGGTGAAGGCCGACGGCACAACTCTCGGCGCCGACAATGGCATGGGGTGTGCCGCGGCAATGGCGGTGCTGATCGATGATTCGCTGGTGCATGGACCGATACAGGCTCTTTTCACTGTCGATGAGGAACAGGGACTGACCGGCGCCAACGGGCTGCAGCCTGGATTCGTGAGCGGCGAGATACTGCTCAATCTTGATTCAGAAGAGCATGGACAGCTCGTGATAGGATGTGCAGGTGGTAAAATCACCGTATGTCGGCTCCCTTATGAACCGGTGGCAGCCGATGGTGGATTGAAATGGTACGAACTTCATCTCGACCACTTCAAAGGAGGCCACTCAGGTATGGAAATCGGTCTGGGACGCGGCAACGCCAACCAGCAGCTTGCCCGCTTCATATGGGAGTGGCAGCAGGAATGCCGTATGGAAGTGGCCTCAATCGACGGCGGCAATCTCGCCAACGCGATCCCGCGCGAGTGCAAGGCACTGGTAGGCGTCAGGGAGGAGTGTGCCGCCGATTTCGAGAAAGAGGTGCGTGAATTCAGCGATATGCTCCACGCTGAGTTCCTTTTGGCTGAAGAACCGTCGTTTGTGTTTGAGGCGACTCCGGCTGCGGCGCCGTCCACTATGATCGACAGCGCCACGGCTCGTCGCCTTATAGCCGCTCTTTTCGCCTGTCCGAATGGCGTTCAGGGGATGTCACGTGCGGTAGAGGGACTTATAGAGACCTCCGACAATCTTGCCTCCGTAAAGATGAAGGATGGCAACGTGATCGAAGTGACGGTGCATCAGCGCTCATCGGTAGATTCGCGTCGTGATGAAATCGCCGACCGCGTCAAGGCGCTTTTCACCATGATAGGCGCAGAGGTGCGCTTCGAGGATGCCTACGTAGGGTGGGCACCCAATCCGGAATCGAAGGTGCTGAAAGTGGCTGAGCAAAGTTTCGAGGCCCTCTTCGGCGGCAAACCACGTGTAGAGGCGCTTCATGCCGGACTCGAATGTGGCCTCTTCCTTGAGAAGATGCCCGGACTCGACATGATCTCATTCGGCCCGACACTAAAGGATATCCACTCTCCGAGTGAGCGTGCCAATATCCCGAGTGTGGCCCGGTTCTGGGAATTCCTGACCGACATACTGCGCAGACTTTCCTGACGTTGGGCATAGCCCCGGTATAGGCCGACAGATACAAACCTCCGTTGCCTCCGAACTATTTCGGGGGCACGGGGGTTTATATTTTGTGTCGCAGGCCGTAGGTATGTACGGTCGGTGTCGTGGAGAATCTGTCGCGGCAGGTGGATGGCTCCCCGGCATCATGTCGGTCATACGGCGGTGAGGGGGCGAATGACACACGCACACGCAAAAAAAAGTGAGAAAACAAACGTTCAGCAAGATGTTAGGATACCTGTCGGTCGGCGTCTTTATAGACGGCGGATATTATGCCAAAGTCAACCGTGCGCTAAAGGCCATCGAGAGCAGCATAATCAGAGTGCGCTCTTTGTTTGACTTTATATGCGGACGCCTTGCTTACGAGGAAGGCGTCAATCCATCGGACTGTCAGATTACGGAAGCACATTATTTCAGAGGGCGCTATCGTGTGAAAGAGGCCTACGACCGCCATCTGCTCTATAACGAACGCAAGTTTGAGGATACACTGATTGAGAATGATGTGGTGTTCCACTACAAACATTTGCGCGAGGTGGAGAAGAATGGAGAGGTGCAGGTGATAGAAAAAGGGGTCGATGTATGGTTTGCCCTTGAGGCTTATGAACTGGCCACATTCCGCAAGTTTGACTATGTGGTGCTCATCACCGGGGATGCCGATCATGAGATGCTGGTGCGCAAGCTGAAGGCATTGAAGATAAAGACAGTGCTGCTTACCTGGAATCTGACCGACGTCGATGCCACATCTCCGCTGCTCAAAGAAGAGGCCGGGCATCACTGGGAACTCAGCCACATCGTGCATAAGGATCCGGCGTTAAAGAATCATCTGCTATATCGGCTTCGCGAATCTGCCGTCTCGCCTCTTGGCGACGATTTCTGATCAGAGGCTTGCGGATATCAAAGACTGAGCGCATCGCAATGATAAAAATCTCTCCGGCAGACCTCCGCTCATACGGTGGCCGCGTCCGGAATTAAAAATACCTATAAGTAATGAAAAAGATATTGGGAATTATTGCCATGGCGGTCGTGGCGCTTGTGATGGCCGCGTCATGCGGCAGCTCGGACAGGGCTGCCGAAGTGGCCCGGAAGATTCAGTCGGGCGACACACTGACACAATCGGAATACACCACCGTAATCGATTATCTCGGGCATTTCGCCGAAAAGGCCCAGCCCCTGCAGGACCAGATCAATAATCTTCCTTATGGCGATGCCAAGGCTGCCGAACTGCAACAGCAGCTCGATGAGCTGAAGACCAAGAATACCTATCTCGACCTGTTCAGATCGACACTCTCGCGCGCGCCGCAGGCGCAGATAGGTGCCGACAACGTGGCATTGGTCAACAAGTATGCCGGATATGAATGGTTCTCCGCTCCCGACTGGGCCACTGTCATCACCGACCCGGCAAATGCCGGAGTGGAGCTTGAGACTCCTGCATCCGATACGACTGGAGTCGTGGCCGGCGCTGTCGACGAACTTAAGGTAAAAAGCGGGATATGACCTTTGCCCCGCATGGGCTTGATACTTCACGGAGGGAATTGGAGGGATGAAAAATATGTTACACAACATGTCGGCTATTCCTGATGCAGTGGAAAATTGTCTGTAAATCCTGTTGGATTTTGCATATTGTCAGAATTGCAATATTAGAATTGTGGTTCTGGCTTTTTTATGGTTATAGTGTGGTAAAATGAAAGCGGGGTAGTGCATAAAACCTGTATACATTTTATTCAAAAAAAATTTTGCAGTGCGGCGAAACCTCGCTATCTTTGCAGTGTAATCAGAAACGAAGCATAAGCGCTTCGCCGGGGTGAGAGTCCGACACTGATTGCGCAACAATAAAGACCAACTTCTGTTGACCACAGACGATAAAGAGATATCGACTGCCGCAATGACATCATGAAACACTGACCATGGCGCGGAGGGTAAGAAAAGGAACCGACGGTCCGAAAGAAAGTAAAGGAAGTCAGCTAATTTTTTATACCTCTACCTTGAGAAGGATTCCAATCCTGATCCCTAATGCCGAAAAACAGATACGGCGATGCGAGACCCACAAGAGCGCGAAGCCCACGGCCACCTTGTCTCGCCGAGATGACAGCATTAAAACTTAAGTCTATTCTACCATGAAACTGTAACAACGAGTAACCTTAAATCTAATAGTAGAAATCCATGCAAACACTACCAGTCTCGGACTGAGTTCTACTCTCCGCGCCATCCGGTCATAATAGAAAAACTCTTGACGAAGTCCGTTGCACGCTGCAATAGCAGAAGCAACGGACTTCGCCGCATTCATCCCTCCCTCTCCGAAGCGACTCCCTGGCCGGCCAATTCTACAACCGTAATCCGATTACGGATTGAAGCAGCAAAAGTTGTGGGGTTGGCAAAGATTTATTAACTTTGCAGACGATTGTTGTGTATCACTAAGGAGGCTGCCCAAATCAGGCGTTTTGATTTCGTAAAAATTTCTCGCGATTCAATATGCACCGCTGTTTTGGCGTTATACTAAAAATTACTCTCTGATAGACATATGTGTGGAATAGTAGGCTATCTTGGAGGCCGGGATGTATACGACATCCTTATCAAAGGCCTTCATCGGCTTGAGTACCGTGGTTACGACAGCGCCGGAGTGGCGCTTGAAACACCTGAAGGTAAGCTCAATGTGTATAAAGCAATGGGAAAGGTGAGCAACCTTGAGGCGTTCTGCCGCGATAAGGATTTGCGTGCCTCTGTGGGTATAGCGCACACGCGCTGGGCTACTCATGGCGAACCTTCCGATAACAACGCCCATCCCCATTACAGCGAGGATGGAAATCTCGCATTGGTGCATAACGGCACTATCGAGAATTACAAAGTGCTCAAGGATGCTCTGATGCAGCATGGTGTCAGCTTTCATACGGAGACCGATACTGAAGTGCTGGTGCAATTAATCGAATATATCAAGCTGACCAACGGCTGTTCGCTTATCGAGGCGGTTCGTGAGGCGCTCAGCCAGGTGCAGGGCGCTTATGCCATCGCTGTGCTTGAAAAAGGACATCCGGAGGAGATGGTGGCCGCCAGAAAGAGCAGCCCGCTCGTAATCGGCATAGGGGAGGATGAATTCTTCCTCGCATCCGATGCCACGCCATTCGTGGAATATACCAAAGAAGCCGTATATGTGAAGGATGACGAAATCGCAGTGATGCGGCGCGGCGAGCCATTGCGTCTGCTCAATCTTAAGAACGAGGAGACTACTGTCGACGTCACCGAGCTAAATCTCTCCATATCGCAGCTCGAAAAAGGCGGATACCCTCATTTCATGCTCAAGGAGATATTCGAACAGCCAGCCACGCTGCTCGACTGTCTGCGCGGACGTGTCGTGGAGCATGGACGCCGGATTGTGCTGGCGGGTGTGATGGATAATGAGGAAAAATTCCGTTCGGCCAAACGAATCGTAATCGTGGCCTGCGGCACATCATGGCATGCCGGTCTGCTGGGTAAATATCTTATTCAGGAACTCTGCCATCTCCCCGTCGAGGTGGAGTATGCGAGTGAGTTCAGATACAATAACCCTGTGATAGGTCCGGATGATATTGTTATAGCGATTTCGCAGAGCGGCGAGACTGCTGACACGTTGGCCGCCATACAGATAGCCCGTCAGAAAGGGGCCTTCGTATATGGCATCTCCAACGTAGTGGGAAGCTCCATACCGCGGGAGACTCACAGCGGCACATATATTCACGTGGGGCCTGAAATCGGCGTGGCATCCACCAAGGCGTTTACAGGGCAGGTGCTTGTGCTCACACTGCTCGCACTGGCTGTAGGGCATTTGCGCGGCACTGTGTCTGATGAACAGGTGGCCGAACTTGGCGGCTGGATTCTGCGTCTGCCGTCGCTGGTGAAAGAAGTGCTCAAGCTCGACAAAAAAATCAGGCATCTTTCGGCCATTTACACTTATGCACGCAATTTCCTTTATCTCGGACGTGGGTATAATTACCCCACTGCGCTTGAAGGCGCGCTGAAGCTTAAGGAAATAAGTTATATACATGCCGAAGGATATCCGGCGGCGGAGATGAAGCACGGACCGATAGCTCTTATCGACGCCGACATGCCGTCGGTGATTGTGGCGCCGGCCGATCATCTGTACGACAAAATAGTAAGCAACGTGCAGCAGGTCAAGGCGCGTGGCGGCAGTATCATTGCCATTGTGTCGAAGGGTGATACGGAAATCAGTAAGATTGCTGACCATGTGCTGGAGGTGCCTGTGGTGCCGGAGTGTCTCACTCCCATCATTACTTCAATACCGATGCAGTTGCTTTCCTATTACATCGCAATCAATAAGGGGAAAGACGTGGATATGCCGCGCAATCTTGCCAAATCTGTGACGGTGGAGTAATCCTGCGGGTTCTTTCGCTGACAAACTCTTATGCAGAGGGTGTGGCCGACGATATGGCTGCGCCCTCTGCTTTTGTTTGTAGCGTCGTGCGTTATTTTACAAAAATCATGCTTCCGCCGGCGTGTCTTATTATGTCGGTCGGGCGTGAGGCTGGTATCGACGGGGGAGGACAGGTGTGGGAATGTCGCAAAAAAAGAGAAGAAGCCGTGTTGTGGTCGGATGGGTCGTCGAGAGCCCGATTCGGCCCGAAAAAGGGTGAAATCGGGGTAAAAAACGGGGTCGGACGAAAAAAAACAGGGAAATACTACAAAAAAACTCCGAAAAAGTTTGGAGTGTGAAAAAAAATGCCTATCTTTGCACTCGAATTTCGGAAACGCCAAGAGAGGCGCGAGAGATTCACCCGCCAAATGCCTCTTTAGCTCAGTTGGCCAGAGCACGTGATTTGTAATCTCGGGGTCGTTGGTTCGAATCCGACAAGAGGCTCAGAAGAAGGAAGTGGAGAAATCGGCTTCTACTTAAAATACAAGGGCGAATACCAGAGTGGCCAAATGGGGCAGACTGTAAATCTGCTGGTTTATACCTTCGGTGGTTCGAATCCATCTTCGCCCACATTCAGCAAGCGCAACCTGGGGTTGTGGCTGAGAAAATGCGGAAGTAGCTCAGTTGGTAGAGCAATAGCCTTCCAAGCTATGGGTCGCGAGTTCGAACCTCGTCTTCCGCTCCAGGATTCCCCGGAGAATCCTACTTGCCTGTGTAGCTCAGGGGTAGAGCACTTCCTTGGTAAGGAAGAGGTCGCGGGTTCAAATCCCGCCACCGGCTCCAATCTCTCCAATAATCCAAGAGAAAAAGAAAAAATTAAAATAATAATAGCAAAACAATGGCTAAGGAAAAATTCGAAAGAACCAAACCGCACGTGAACATCGGTACGATTGGTCACGTTGACCACGGTAAGACTACTCTTACTGCGGCCATTACAAAGGTTCTCGCTGAGAAGGGTCTTTCAGAGGCTCGTTCGTTTGACTCTATCGACAACGCTCCTGAGGAGAAAGAGCGTGGTATTACAATCAATACAGCTCACGTAGAGTATCAGACTGCGAACCGTCACTATGCGCACGTTGACTGCCCCGGACACGCTGACTATGTGAAGAACATGGTTACCGGTGCTGCTCAGATGGACGGTGCTATCATCGTAGTAGCTGCTACTGACGGCCCGATGCCCCAGACTCGTGAGCACATTCTTCTCGCACGTCAGGTGAACGTACCTCGTCTGGTGGTGTTCATGAACAAGTGCGACATGGTCGACGACGAAGAGATGCTCGAACTCGTTGAGATGGACATGCGCGATCTTCTTTCTCAGTACGAATACGATGGCGACAACACTCCCATCATCCGTGGCTCAGCTCTCGGCGCCCTCAATGGCGAGGCTGAATGGGTTGAGAAGGTAATGGAACTTATGGATGCTGTCGACAACTGGATTCCGCTGCCTCCCCGTGATATCGACAAACCCTTCCTGATGCCTGTCGAGGACGTATTCTCAATCACTGGTCGTGGTACTGTTGCTACAGGCCGTATCGAGACTGGCGTAGTCAAGGTAGGTGATGAGGTTCAGATTCTTGGCCTCGGTGCTGACCGCAAGACTACTGTAACAGGAGTCGAGATGTTCCGCAAGCTCCTCGACGAGGGCGAAGCCGGCGACAACGTAGGTCTGCTCCTCCGTGGTGTCGATAAGAATGAGATCCGTCGTGGTATGGTACTTTGCCATCCCGGCCAGGTTAAGCCTCACGATCACTTCAAGGCTCAGGTCTACATCCTGAAGAAGGAAGAGGGTGGCCGTCACACACCTTTCCACAACAAGTATCGTCCTCAGTTCTACATCCGTACGCTCGACGTTACAGGTGAGATCACTCTCCCCGAAGGTGTAGAGATGGTGATGCCCGGCGACAATGTGGAGATCGATGTTCGTCTTATCACTCCCGTTGCCTGCGACCAGGGTCTGCGTTTCGCAATCCGTGAAGGTGGCCGCACTGTAGGTTCGGGTCAGATCACTCAGGTTTACGAGGACTAATAATCCGCCTGATGTGAGCGCCGCATGAACACATGGCGACAAAACGCTTACAAAAACTCTGAAATATGAGACTCATGAGGGGTCTTGCGAAGCAGGACCCCTCTATATACGGGAATAGCTCAGTCGGTAGAGCACTGGTCTCCAAAACCAGGTGTCGGGAGTTCGAGCCTCTCTTCCCGTGCCAAACAAATCAAGTATGAAATTAACAAAGGACATAAAGGAATCTTATGACGAACTCGTCCATAAGGTTTCTTGGCCGACTCAAAAACAGCTTATCAACAGTTCGGTGCTGGTGCTGATAGCTTCCATCATCATCGCTGTCTTTATCTGGGCTGTGGATAAGATTTTTGAGCTCCTGATGCAATTCATTTACGGTTTATAAATCTTCAGTATCAGCGACATGGCTAACGAAAAGAAAGAATGGTACGTGCTGCGTGCCATTTCCGGTAAAGAGGCTAAGGTGAAGGAAGTGCTTGATGCACAGATTCGCAATACAAATCTTGGCCACTACGTTTTCCAGGTGTTGATACCCACAGAAAAGGTTCTGACTACGCGCAATGGCAAGAAGGTGGTCAAGGAGCGCACGCTCTACAGCGGCTATGTATTTGTACAGGCAAATCTGACCGGAGAAGTAGAGTATGAGCTTCGCAACACTACTAATGTCATTGATTTTTTACGCGGTCGCGCCAAGGGAGCCAAGCCGGAGACCCTCAGAGAGTCTGAGGTGATGCGAATGCTTGGACGTGCCGACGATCTGCAGCAGCCGATCGATGAGGTGCTCGCCGAATTTGAGCCTGGTGAGGCTGTCAAAGTACTTGCCGGACCGTTCAGCGGATTCTCTGCGGTAATCTGCGAGGTTAATACTGAGAAACGTAAATTGAAAGTTGAGGTCAAGATATTTGGCCGAGGCACAGAGCTTGAGTTGGATTATTCCCAAGTCGAGAAGGAATAGTCACTGTCGTGAGACTCTTCCGTTCTGCTGATGTATGTTACGCTTCAGCCGAAAGGAGGAGAGGATGACGGTGAGGATTTTTCTTGCAACAACATTTTTAAAATTCTGAACAATGGCTAAAGAAATTGCTGGACAGATCAAATTGCAGATTAAAGGCGGTGCGGCCAATCCCTCGCCTCCCGTAGGACCTGCTCTGGGTTCGAAGGGTATAAATATCATGGAGTTTTGTAAGCAATTCAACGCCCGCACCCAGGATAAGGCCGGTAAGGTTCTTCCGGTAGTAATCACTTACTACAGTGACAAGAGCTTCGACTTTATCGTCAAGACCCCGCCTGTGGCAGTTCAGCTAAAGGAGGTTGCAAAGCTGAAAAGTGGCTCTGCACAGCCTAACCGTAACAAGGTTGCTGAAATCACATGGGATCAGGTGAAGGCTATCGCTGAAGACAAAATGCCCGATTTGAACTGTTTTACTTTAGACTCGGCAATGCGCATGGTTGCCGGCACGGCCAGAAGCATGGGTATAACCGTAAAAGGGGCGTTCCCTGAACTTAACTAATACTCTTCAATTAAAATGGGAAAACTGACAAAAAATCAAAAGTTGGCTTTGTCGAAGATTGAAGCTGGGAAGGCATATACGCTTGCTGAGGCTGCTGAGAAAGTAAAGGAAATTACTTTCACTAAGTTTGACTCTTCGCTCGACATCGATGTTCGTCTCGGTGTCGATCCCCGCAAGGCCGACCAGATGGTGCGTGGCGTGGTTTCGCTCCCCCACGGTACCGGCAAGCAGGTGCGCGTGCTCGTGCTATGCAACCCTGATGCTGAGGCTGCTGCCACAGAGGCAGGTGCCGACTATGTAGGTCTCGACGAGTATCTTGAAAAGATTAAAGGTGGCTGGACTGATGTCGACGTTATCATAACTCAGCCCTCTGTGATGGGTAAGCTCGGCCCGTTGGGTCGTATCCTCGGTCCGCGCGGACTGATGCCTAACCCCAAGAGTGGCACTGTGACTATGGATGTCGCAAAGGCTGTCAAGGAGGTTAAGCAGGGTAAGATTGACTTCAAGGTCGACAAGACCGGTATCGTACATGCTTCTATCGGAAAGGTGTCTTTCACAGCCGAGCAGATGCGTGACAACGCCAAGGAGTTCATCAACACTCTGATTAAACTCAAACCGGCTACTGCCAAGGGCACATATATCAAGAGCATTTATCTTTCAAGCACCATGAGCCCGGGCGTGAAAGTTGACGCCAAGTCTGTGGCGGAATAATTCTTTAACACCGACTAAACGACATGAAAAAGGAAGATAAATCACTTATCATAGATATGATCGGAAATACGCTCGGCGAGTATGCCTGCGTATATCTGGTGCAGACTGCAGGTCTCGATGCCGAGAAGACAAGCGCGCTGCGTCGCGCCTGCTTTCAGGAAGACATCAAGATGCTCTGCGTGAAGAACACTCTTCTTCACAAGGCTCTTGAGGCTGCCGAGACTGACTATTCTGAGCTCTACGACCTCCTGCATGGCGAGACTACTCTCTTGCTGAGCAACACCGGCAATGCGCCTGCGAAGCTCATCAAGAAGTTCCGTGGCAAAAACGACACGCTCCCCATGCTCAAGGGTGCTTATGTAGAAGAGACAACTTACGTTGGCGAGGACCAGTTGGAGACCCTGGCCAATATCAAGAGCAAGAACGAGCTTATCGCCGACGTTGTCGCTCTGCTTCAGAGCCCGGCCAAAAACGTTATCTCTGGCCTCCAGAGTGGTGCCAACAAGCTCCACGGCATCTTGGAGACTCTCTCCAACAAAGAATAATCTACAATTAAAAAAACAAAAAAACATATACAGAAATGGCAGATTTGAAAGCATTTGCAGAACAGCTTGTAAACCTCACCGTTAAGGAAGTCAACGAACTCGCTCAGATCCTGAAGGATGAGTATGGCATCGAACCCGCCGCTGCAGCTGTAGCAGTTGCCGCCGGTCCCGCCGCCGGTGCAGCAGCCGCTGAAGAGAAAACTAACTTCGACGTAGTCCTGAAAGCAGCCGGCGCAAGCAAGCTCGCTGTCGTGAAGCTCGTCAAGGAACTCACTGGTCTTGGCCTCAAGGAGGCTAAGGAACTCGTGGACAACGCTCCCAGCAACCTCAAGGAGGGTCTTCCCAAGGCTGAGGCCGAGGGTCTGAAGAAGCAGCTCGAAGAGGCTGGTGCCGAAGTTGAACTCAAATAAGATCTCTTCATAGAAAATCATAGGTTAAGACCCCGCCCGTAAGGTGCGGGTGTCTTAACCTTTTTTCTCATATCCGGCCATTCTATTATTCCGGCTTTTTCCGACATTCTATCGCAATGTCGGCACTTCGAATCCTTCCTCTCTTCATGACTGTATAAGATATAATCCTTCCTCTTCTCGCTTCGCGTGCACGTAATGCCTCTGCCCGCTTGGATATCATTCGTTTTTTAACAGTCTGATAGCTGAGCCGGGGGCGTTTTTGTGCCGTATTTTATATTGGCTGCCTGTTATGTCAGCATGACGTGGTGGCTAATATCCCCCCCCCTTTACCTCCCGTTTTGTTTTGAACTGACTGATTTTGTCGACTCAGACGGATTGATGAACCACAGTGTGATATAGTCGAGCGTCAATAATCAGACACAAAATAAATTTCATACAATGTCTGTAAATTTAACCGAAAAGCCGCGCGTGAATTTCGCGTCAATCAAGAATCCGCTTCCGTTCCCGGATTTCCTGGACGTGCAGCTCAAGTCGTTCCGCGATTTCCTGCAGCTTGACACTCCCCCGGAGAACCGTAGGAACGAAGGACTCTATAAGGTATTTGCGGAGAATTTCCCGATTGCCGATACGCGCAATAATTTCGTGCTGGAGTTCCTCGACTATTACATTGATCCGCCGCGTTATTCCATTGAGGAATGTCTTGAGCGCGGCCAGACCTACAGTGTGCCTCTAAAGGCGAAGCTGAAACTCTATTGCACTGACCCGGATCATGAGGACTTCGACACCACGATTCAGGATGTCTATCTCGGCACTATACCTTACATGACCGAGCAGGGCACTTTCGTGATCAATGGCGCAGAGCGCGTTGTCGTGTCGCAGCTCCATCGTTCGCCGGGTGTGTTTTTCGGTCAGAGTGTCCATGCCAATGGCACGAAGCTATATTCCGCACGTATCATTCCGTTCCGCGGCAGCTGGATTGAGTTTGCTACAGACATCAACAATGTGATGTATGCTTATATCGACCGTAAGAAGAAACTCCCGGTATCTACTCTTCTCCGTGCCATCGGCATGGAGTCGGACAAGGATATCCTTCAGGTCTTCAATCTGGCCGAAGAAGTGGCAGTCACTCCCGAAAATCTCCGCAATTCTCTCGGTCGTGTAGTGGCAGGTCGTATCTCGAAGACATGGCATGAGGATATAGCCGATGTAGACACCGGTGAGGTTGAGTCAATCGTGCGCAGCGAAATCGTGCTTGAGCGTGGATCAGTGCTTACAGAGGATGCTCTTGAGGCCATTCTGGAGAGCGGTGAGAAGACGATCATGCTCGAAAGCGAGAATGCATCGGCCATCGATTCAAGCATTATCTATAACACACTCCGCAAGGACCCCACCGACAATGAGCGTGATGCAGTGCTCTATATCTATCGTCAGCTCCGCAATGCGGAGGCTCCCGATGAGCAGTCGGCACGCGAGGTGATACAGAACCTCTTCTTCTCCGACAAGCGTTATGATCTTGGAGAGGTGGGCCGCTACAGAATCAATAAGAAACTTGAGCTTGACACTCCGATGGATGTCAAGGTGCTTACCCGTGAGGATATCATCTCGATTATCAAGTATCTTATCGAGCTTATCAATTCGAAGAGCGATGTTGACGATATCGACCACCTCTCCAACCGTCGTGTGCGTACGGTGGGCGAGCAGCTCTACAACCAGTTTGGCGTGGGCCTGTCGCGCATGTCGCGCACTATCCGCGAGCGCATGAATGTGCGCGACAATGAGGTGTTCACTCCGATTGACCTTATCAATGCAAAGACTATCTCTTCGGTCATCAATACGTTCTTCGGCACCAATGCTCTTTCGCAGTTCATGGACCAGACTAATCCTCTGGCCGAAATCACTCATAAGCGCCGTATGTCGGCCCTCGGCCCAGGCGGTCTGTCGCGTGAGCGTGCCGGATTCGAGGTGCGCGACGTACACTATACCCACTACGGTCGTCTATGTCCGATCGAGACTCCTGAGGGTCCTAACATCGGTCTGATTTCATCGCTCTGCGTGTATGCGAAAATCAATTCGCTCGGCTTTATCGAGACTCCTTACCGTGAGGTGACGAACGGTAAGGTCGACCTCGACAATAACGATGTAATATATCTCACCGCCGAAATCGAAGAGGGCAAGACCATTGCCCAGGGCAACGCTCCGCTCAACGATGACGGCACATTTATCAATCCCACTGTCAAGGCCCGCAAGGATGCCGACTTCCCGATTGTGCCTCCCACTGATGTGGAACTGATGGACGTGGCTCCGATTCAGATCGCATCAATCGCGGCTTCGCTCATCCCCTTCCTGGAGCACGATGACGCCAACCGTGCGCTGATGGGATCTAACATGATGCGTCAGGCTGTGCCGCTGCTTCGCAGCGAGGCCCCGATTGTGGGTACCGGAATCGAGGGTCAGCTGATTCGCGACAGCCGCACTCAGATCATGGCCGAAGGCGCCGGTGTGATTGAATATGTAGACGCTACAAAAATCACTATCCGCTATGACCGTACCGACGACGAGGAATTCGTATCCTTTGAGTCGGCCGTCAAGGAATACAAGATACCCAAGTTCCGCCGCACCAATCAGGGCACCACAATCGACCTTCGCCCCATCTGCAACAAAGGGCAGCGTGTCGAGAGAGGAGATATCCTCACCGAGGGTTATTCCACCGAGAAGGGTGAATTGGCTCTGGGACGCAATCTTAAAGTGGCCTTCATGCCCTGGAAGGGTTATAACTATGAGGATGCCATCGTGCTCAACGAGCGCATGGTCAAGGAGGATATCCTGACTTCGGTGCACGTCGACGAGTACACTCTTGAGGTGCGTGAGACGAAGCGTGGCATGGAGGAACTTACTTTCGATATCCCCAATGTCAGCGAGGACGCTACCAAAGACCTTGATGACCGTGGCATAATTCGAGTAGGTGCGCACGTCGTGCCTGGCGACATCATGATCGGTAAAATCACCCCTAAGGGTGAGAGTGACCCCACTCCTGAGGAGAAGTTGCTCCGCGCCATCTTCGGCGACAAGGCCGGCGATGTGAAGGATGCCTCGCTCAAGGCATCTCCGTCGCTTAAAGGTGTCGTGATCGGCACTAATCTCTTCTCGCGTGCCACTAAGAAGAAGACTTCGAAGAAGAGTGCAAACGCCCAGCTGCCCATGCTTGACGAGGAGTATGAGGAGAAGCAGGCCGAGCTGAAGGCCATCCTGCTTGACAAGCTCTCGACGCTGCTTGCCGGGATGACTTCCGAGGGTGTCACCGATTTCATCGGCGCCGATATCGTGCCGAAGGGTGCGAAGTTCGATGATGTGATTTTCGGCTCAATTGATTTTGAGACTGTCAATCTTTCCGGATGGACCGGCGACGCGCGTGTCGATGCGATGATTCCGAAGCTGATTACAAATTACCTCCGCAAGTCGAAGGAGATTGATTCGGAACTGCGCCGCAAGAAATTCGATATCACCATCGGTGACGAACTTCCTTCAGGCATCATGCGGCTTGCCAAGGTATATATCGCCAAGAAGCGTAAGATAGGTGTGGGCGACAAGATGGCAGGTCGTCACGGCAACAAGGGTATCGTGTCGCGCGTGGTGCGTCAGGAGGATATGCCTTTCCTTGAGGACGGCACTCCGGTCGATATCGTGCTTAACCCGCTTGGTGTGCCTTCGCGAATGAACCTCGGTCAGATTTTCGAGACTGTGCTCGGATGGGCAGGTCGTGAACTGGGCGAGAAGTTTGCCACTCCGATTTTCGACGGTGCCACACTCGATGACCTCAATGAGTGGACCGACAAGGCCGGAGTCCCCCGCTATGGCAAGACTTATCTCTACGATGGCGGCACAGGCGACCGTTTCGACCAGCCGGCTACCGTGGGTGTGATTTACATGCTTAAGCTCGGCCACATGGTCGAGGACAAGATGCACGCACGTTCCATCGGCCCGTACTCTCTGATCACTCAGCAGCCGCTCGGCGGTAAGGCTCAGTTCGGTGGACAGCGTTTCGGTGAGATGGAGGTCTGGGCGCTCGAGGCTTTCGGCGCCAGCCATATCCTGCAGGAAATCCTGACCATCAAGTCCGACGATGTCACAGGCCGAAGCAAGGCCTACGAGGCTATTGTCAAGGGCGACGCGATGCCTACTCCCGGTATCCCCGAATCTCTCAACGTGTTGCTCCACGAGCTGCGCGGTCTGGGTCTGAGCATCACTCTCGACTAATTTATAACTGAAGTTGTCTGCATGTCATCTTGTACAGACAAGTGGCTACAGACAACTTCTCTTCCCCCACTTCAAAAATCATAATCCAAGAATGGCTTTTAGAAGAGACAACAAGATAAAGAGCAATTTCTCCAAAATCACCATCGGTCTTGCTTCTCCCGAGGAAATCAAGGAGAAGTCGAGCGGTGAGGTGCTCAAGCCCGAAACCATCAACTACCGCACCTACAAGCCCGAGCGCGATGGCTTGTTCTGTGAGAAAATTTTCGGTCCGGTCAAGGATTTCGAGTGCCATTGCGGCAAGTACAAGCGTATCCGTTACAAGGGTATCGTCTGCGACCGCTGTGGTGTGGAGGTGACTGAAAAGAAGGTGCGCCGCGAGCGCATGGGCCACATCGAGCTGGTAGTACAGGTGGCTCATATATGGTATTTCCGCTCTCTGCCCAACAAGATCGGCTATCTGCTCGGTCTGCCATCGAAGAAACTCGATTCTGTAATATACTATGAGCGCTATGTGGTGCTCAATCCCGGCAATGTGACGGTCAAGGATCCCAAGGGGAGCAAGGATGTGCCCCTTCAGAAGCTCGACCTCCTCTCAGAAGAAGAGTATGCCGAAATTATGGACAGTCTCCCCGAGGAGAACCGCTATCTTGAGGACAGCGATCCCAACAAGTTTGTGGCCAAGATGGGTGCCGAGGCTATCTATGAACTTCTCAAGGATATCAATCTCACCGACCTCGCTGCCGAACTGCGCCGTATCGCTAACGAAGACGGCTCTCAGCAGCGCAAGACAGAGGCGCTGAAGCGCCTGCAGGTTGTCAACAGTTTCATCGCTTCGGCCGACCGCAATAAGCCCGAGTGGATGATTCTGAAGGCTGTGCCGGTGATTCCCCCGGAACTCCGTCCGCTCGTGCCGCTCGATGGCGGACGCTTCGCCACTTCCGACCTCAACG
>ERZ778515.592-NODE-592-length-30956-cov-6.668619_pt1 | contig 30956 bp, 29 predicted proteins | sample MGYA00510343_ERZ778515 | MGnify/ENA primary metagenome ERZ778515 (study PRJEB29527, sample SAMN07138965) | mouse gut metagenome | material: feces | host: mouse | place: China:Nanjing | collected 2016-01-25 ...
CGGAACCAGAATCCGACGTGCTACCATTACACCACAAGGCAATCTTTTGCTTAACCGAGCACCTGATCTCTATCAAGGCGTTGTTCCCGTTTTGCGAGTGCAAAGTTACCACGTATTTTTGAATTGTGCAATAGTTCGCGGTCTTTTTTTTGAAAAAAATAATAAAATACGGCAAAAACAGAACCGTACCCATGGTTTATACATTATTATAATAGTTTAAAAATACGGATGAATGAAAGCGGACAATTAATGCGCCACATGCCCAGGGAAGCGATTTTATATTTGTTTTATAAAGGCATTTTTAGTAATTTTGCAGAGATATTACAAAAAGAGATAGAACATTAAAATATGATTAACCGCAGTTTAATAAGAATCAAGACTGTTCAGATTCTATATTCATATCTGCTCACGCGCAGCGACTTCGAGCTTGAACCATCGCCTGCAGCCGCAGGCACAGCCAAACCGTCGCGCGACAATGTATTCGCATACTCCATTTATTCCGATCTTCTGTTACTTTTGATAAAGCTCTCAGGCATTGCGCCGGGCGGACGCAACGATAGTTGTGCCTCTGCTCCGCGACAGCTCAAGGAAGGCAAGACCGCACGTGCTCTCATGGAGGATTCACAGGTGCGTGCGCTTGCAGCGTCGAAAAGAGCTGAGCTTTCCATTTTCGACCCCATACTTCCTATTCTTTCCAAGAAATTAGCCGACAGTGCCGTATTCGCCGATTTCAAGAAGAAAAAGGATGTTGAGATGAGCGACGAAATCAGTCTTTGGAAGACTGTAATGTCGACAATCGTTGAGAAAGACAGCGCGGTGGAAAGTCTGTTCCGTTCACGTAGCGGCTTCACGACCAAAGGCTATGAAAAAGGCTTCCGCATGCTCGAACAGACTCTCTCGTCATTCGAATACAGCAAAAGTTCTTTCCTCAACGCCCGACGGGCTTTGCAGCAGTCGCTTGACCGTTCGTATGACCTTTACCATGCCCTGCTCTATCTTCCCGTGCTGATTACCTCCGCACAAGATCTCCGACTGGATTCCGCGAAGCACAAATTTCTTCCGTCGGCTGAGGAACTTAACCCCAACACCCGTTTCATCGATAACCGTCTGGCTGCACGTATAGGCGAAGACGAAGCCCTAAAGGATTATTTCAGCGCCAATCCGGCTGCAGACCCGTCGAAATGGCGGGATATAGACGTCTTCGTAAGCAACATACTCGACCGTGTTCTCGCATCCGACGTCTATGCCGCATATATGTCGCAGGATGACTGTGATTATTCCGCCGACTGCCGCTTCTGGCGCGACGTCATGCGTCAGATCATCCTGCCTTCGGATGAACTGTCCGAGCTGCTCGAATCGAATTCCATATACTGGAACGACGATCTTATGGTTACAGGCACTTTCGTACTTAAGAGCATAAAGCGCGCAGCCGCCGAGGCTCCTGCAGAAGCGCCGCTGCAGCTCCTGCCAAAATATATGGACGACGAGGACGCAGAGTTCGGAGCTTCACTCTTCCGCAATGTGACCGAAAACCGCGAACTCTACCGCAGCTACATAGACCGCTTCATCGACACACGCCAATGGGATACCGACCGTCTGGCTTTCATGGATATAGTGATCATGCTCACAGCCATAGCCGAGCTGCTCAACTACCCTCTGATCCCTGTTGCGGTAACACTCAACGAGTACATCGAGATTGCCAACGATTACAGCACCGCCAAGAGCGGACAGTTCATCAACGGCATACTCTATTCTGTGATACGCAGCCTCCACGAGGAAGGAAAACTCGAAAAGACATTCGAGTCGACCGACCGCAATTCAGTTGCTGCAAAAGAAAAAGAAACAAAATAAATCAACCCTAAATATTTTTACAAAAATGACACTCCTTACCATTCTCCTTCAGCAAGGCGGCGGTGGCGGTCTGGAAATGATCCTGCTGATTGTCGCAATGTTCGCCATTATGTATTTCCTGATGATCCGTCCACAACAGAAACGTCAGAAAGAGATAAAGAAATTCCGCGATGCTCTTACCAAAGGTGACAAAATCGTCACTGCCGGCGGCATTTACGGCACAATACGCGACACCAAGGAAAATGCGTTCATCGTCGAAATAGCCGACGGCGTGCGTATCCGTGTGGACAAAGGTTCCGTCTATCCCTCAGCAGCCGACGCAGCCCAGAACACCGAAAACCAGAATAAGTAACTACTGAATCCGGGAGTGGCAAGGTTTACTTAGTCTTTCCCGAAACTCTCCGACACATGAAAAAGAGTTTTCAGCAAGTAATACATCGCGTCCGCGCGTCGCTCAGAACGCCGCGCGGACGCGACATATTGACATTCGTCATCTTTGTGAGCATATCGGCCATATTATGGAGCGTGCTCTCACTCAATGAAGAGGAACAGTATGATTTGCGTATGCCGCTAAAAATCACCCATGTGCCGGATTCCGCCACGATCATCAATCCCGGTCCGGATGCTCTCAGTGTCAGCGTAAGGGGACGCGGCACACAGATGTTCAAATTCGCCCTGGGGAGCAATCCTTCGCTTAATATCGATTTCCGTGCCTACCGCAGCGGGAACTATCTTCACCTGAGCAACTCCGAACTGAAAGCTCTGATACGCCAGTCGACAGGCGCGACAAGCGTATCGGCTATCTATCCGGATTCCATATCCATCCCTTATACCACCAATCCCGGAGTGGCCATGCCTGTCGTAGCCGACTATAAAGTCACAGCAGCCTCGCAGGCTTCGCTCAACGGCCGGCCGAAGCTTTCGACAGATACGGCAAAAGTATATGTGGTGCCCGGACAGCGTATTCCCGACAATTTCGAATCCGTGGTCACAGAGCCTATAAGGCTTTCAAAACTCGACAAGACAACAACCCGACGCGTACGTCTTATCGGTCCGTCGGGCGCGCGTATAATTCCGGACAGCGTCGACATCACATTCGATGTGGAGCCGCTTATAATGAAAAACCGCAAAATCGTAATCGAGCCTATCAATGTTCCGGCCGATATAAAACTTATCACATTCCCCGCCCAGATCGATGTCTACTATATGGTTCCGATGAGCGCTTACACGACAAGCGATCCCCACTTCCGTGTAGTGGCCGACTACAGACGCATAAACCTGCTCGGCGGAAGCAAGAAAGTGAAGCTACGCCTGAGCGACGTTCCCGAAAATCTACAGAACGTAAGGCTCTCGGCCGACAGCGCAGAATATATAATCGAACGTCTATGAACCACTCGCCATTAATCTGCATAAGCGGAGGAATAGGCAGCGGAAAGTCCGTCGTATGCCGCATTCTGAGGCATCTCGGTCATGAAGTCTTCGACTGCGACCGCGAAGCACGCTTTATAATGGACTGCAGCCCATCCATACGCCTAAGAATAGCCGAAGAAATCGACCCGAAGGCTGTGTGCGACGATGTGATAGACCGCAGAATACTTGCGAAGACCGTATTCGGAAACCACGAGCTTCTCCAACGCCTCAACAGCATAGTTCATACAGCCGTGACGGACGAACTCTGCCGACGGCACAAAGAATTTTCAAAAACAAATCCGGGAATACCTTTTTTTGCAGAAACGGCTATACTGTACCAAAGCGGGCTGAACAAAGTTGCCGACATGGTATGGGAAGTCGAGGCCCCAATGTCGCTGCGAATCGACCGCGTTATGCTCCGCAACGGGTTAAGCCGCGAGGATGTCGAAGCCCGCATTGCCTCACAGACTTTCGAGCCGGATGCCTCGGCTGTAATACCTCCGACCGCACACATTATCAACGACAACACCACACCGGTACTGCCGCAAGTGCTTGCACTACTACATAAAATCCGGTTTTAGTTCCGACTTTTTACAAATGCTTTCCGTGCTTTTTCAAGGGACTCGGGACGTCCCACGTCAAACCAACGGTAGGCTTCGGCCGGTTGATATGCACAAAAAATTTTTTTTCGGCACATCCCGATATAATAGTCCGTAATCGAAAAGGGCACAATTCCATCAAGATTATCAGCTTCGGGTGCTTTCTTTGCTATGCGGGCTGCATAATCCGCGATGTCAGCAAGCGTTCCGACCGATATTATATGTACTCCCCCGAATGCTGCTTTCATGCACCTTTCCGCTTTTCGTGGCGTCAGCCCTTCCGGACGAATTTGTCCGGTGTTCTCGTTCTGCCATCCGCACATGCACATGGAATCCCGGTCGAATAGCAATTTGCGCGTACTCGGACGCGTCGAATCGACAAGCAACATCGCTTCAGCGCCTGTTTCAACCGCAAAAGCACGGCTGAAATCCCGCAGGGAAAAATCGGTCATTATATCGGCATTATGCACCAGCACACTGTCGCAGTTTTCGAGCAGTCCGCGGCGATATAGCAACGCAAGCGCGCCGCCCGTGTCAAGCAACAACGCGCTTTCATCGCTGATCCGGACGGTCATTCCGAAATCGTTTCTCGCTTTCAGATAATCGACAATCTGCGATGCGAAATGATGTACGTTAACAATCACTTCCGAAATACCAGCCGCCTTAATTTTAAGCAATACATGGCCGAGCATGGCCTCTCCGCCAATCTCCACAAGCGCTTTGGGATGGCGGTCGGTGAAAGGCTTAAGGCGTGTGCCCATGCCTGCGGCAAAAACCACAGCTTTCATAAGAGAGTTCCCTACCCTTTGACGGCAAAAGTCTGGTCAATGTTCTGCTCGCGGTGCACAAGTTCGACCTTGACATTGAATTTCTTAAATATATGTTCGGCCATGGCCTGAGCACAGAATACGGAACGATGCTGTCCGCCCGTACATCCGAAGCATACCATCAGATTGGTGAAGCCGCGCTCCACATAGCGAGCGACACTTGCATCGACAAGTGAATAGCAATTGTCGAGGAAGCCGAACACCTCTCCATCGTTCACCAGAAATTCCCGCACCTGACGGTCAAGTCCGGTGAACGGTTTATAGCGTTCGTATTTTCCGGGATTATTTATTGCACGGCAGTCGAACACAAATCCGCCTCCGTTGCCTGAGGCATCATTGGGAATGCCTTTTTTATAAGCGAAACTCATCACTTTCACTACCAGAGGACGCTTTCCGGGAATATCCTCGAACTGCTTCATGGCAACAAGCCGCGAGAGCATCGATGTCAGATACGGGTATTCAGGATAAGGCTTGTCAAGTAGAGCACGCAGATTGGCTATCGCAAAGGGCACACTCTGCATGAAATGAGGTTTTTTCTCGAAATATCCGCGGAAACCATAGGCTCCGAGCACCTGCAGGGTACGGAAAAGTACAAAGTGCCGCAGGTTCGAGTAGAACTCATCAGTTTCGATATTGCAATATTTGCGCAATGATTTCAGATAGACTTCAAGCAGCTCATGCCGCAGGCTGTCGGGAAAATTCGCCTTGGCCTGCCACAGGAACGATGCTATATCGTAGTAGAACGGTCCACGGCGACCACCCTGAAAGTCGATAAACCACGGCTGCCCGTCCTTTATCATCACGTTACGCGACTGAAAATCACGATACATGAATGTGTCGCAAGAAACGTTCATCAGCACATCCGACAAGCGGTGAAAATCGTCCTCAAGACGGTCTTCGTCAAATTCCAGTCCCGTAGCTTTCAGGAAGCAGTATTTGAAGTAGTTGAGATCCCACATCACCGAGCGTTCATCGAAACTCTCAGTCGGGAAACATACTCCGAAATCCATACCTTCGGCTCCGGCAAACTGTATATCCGGCAACAGACTTACCGTATTTTCCAGCAGTTGCCGTTCGTCGACCGAAAATGAATGGGTCAGACGGCCTTTTTCAATAGCGTTGAAAAGGAGCGTATCGCCAAGGTCGTTCTGCAGATAGACCATCGAGTCGGAGCTGACAGCAAGGACTTCCGGGACAGGCAGACCTTTCGACGCGAAATGACGTGCCATGTAGATAAAGGCCTTGTTTTCCTGCGGCGAGGTGCCAAGTACTCCGATAAGACTATCGGCGCCCGAAAGACGGAAATAGCGTCGGTTCGAGCCAGATGAAGGCAATTCGTCGATGGCAGTCGGCTCACTGCCGACATAATCGGTGTATAATTGTTTCAGAGTATTTATACCCATGGGAAGTAAAATCAGTGCGTTTTTATAAGCTACACAAAAAAATCAGTTTCCAAGTTCCGAAAGGAATTTCACACGCACAAGACGCACTTCCTCTTCCGAATAGTCGGGACACAACTCGGCGTATGCTTCGTCGAGATTGTCGGTTTCCTGAGTTCTGAAAAAGTCGAAAATTTCTTTCTGATCCTCAGGATCGATTATTTCATCTATAAAATAAGAGATGTTTATGCGCGTACCGGCATTTACGATTGCTTCTATTTCGTCGAGAAGCTGATCGAAATCTATACCATTCGACACAGCAATCTCATTCAGGTCGATCTTGCGGTCGATAGCTTGGATTATGGAAATCTTAAGTTTGCTTTTGTTTGCCACGCTACGCACACGCAAATCTTCGGGACGTTCGATTTCCTTCTCCTCCACATAGGTGCGTATGACTTTCACGAAAGCTTCACCGTAACGGTTGGCTTTGCCCGAACCCACACCCGGAATGTTCAGCAGTTCGTCGACGGTTATGGGATACGAGGTGGCCATGGCCTCGATAGACGGATCCTGAAAGATCACATAAGGCGGCAGTTTATTGTCAGAGGCTATCCTTTTGCGCAAAGCTGTCAGGATGGCATAGAGTTCGGGATCCGCGGCACAAGCCGAACCGCCTTTTACAATCGGCTCTTCCTCTTCTTCTGCAAAATCTCCATCCTCCACGATTCTGAATGATTTAGGATGCTTCAAAAATGCGCGCCCCTTGTCTGTGATACGGAGTATGCCATAATTCTCTATGCCACGTTCGATATATCCTTCGAGTATTGCCTGGCGGATCACAGCATTGAGATGCTGGGCATCGGAACCTTCGGCAGAGCCGAACACTTCCAGCCCGTCGTGGCCGTATGACTTGATGTCGGAGTTTTCTTTACCCAACATCATGTCTATTATATATTCAGTTTTGAATTTTTCTTTAAGCGCGGCTATTGTTTCAAGGGCCGCTGACAAATCATCTTTCGCTTCCACTTTTTTTCTTGTGTTAAGACAGTTGTCGCAGTTCCCGCAATTCTCATCCTCATAAGCTTCGCCGAAATAATGGAGAAGCGAACGCCGCCGGCATACCGACGACTCGGCATAGGATGCCGTTTCAGCCAGAAGCTGACGTCCTATTTCCTGTTCGGCTACAGGCTTGCCCTGCATGAATTTTTCCATCTTCTGCAAATCCTTGCGGGCATAGAACGTGATGCAGACACCTTCACCTCCATCACGTCCGCTCCGGCCTGTTTCCTGATAGTACCCTTCAAGCGACTTTGGCATGTCGTAATGGATCACGAAACGCACATCGGGCTTGTCAATACCCATGCCGAAAGCAATAGTAGCGACAATAACATCGATGCTTTCAAGCAGGAAAGCGTCCTGATTAGCCGCACGTGTCGTCGCATCCATTCCCGCATGATATGCCAGCGCCTTTATATTGTTCACCTGCAGCAGTTCGGCCAGTTCCTCGACCTTTTTACGGCTCAGACAATATATAATTCCTGATTTTCCGCTGTTCTGCTTGATGAAACGGATTATATCGTGGTCAATCGACGATGTCTTAGGGCGAATTTCATAATAGAGATTCGGCCTATTGAACGACGATTTGAACACGGCAGCATCGTTCATTCCCAGATTTTTCTGGATATCGTGCTGCACTTTAGGCGTTGCTGTGGCCGTAAGGGCTATCAGCGGCTTCTGTCCTATTTCGTTTATGATAGGACGGATGCGCCGGTATTCAGGGCGAAAGTCGTGCCCCCATTCCGATATGCAATGAGCCTCGTCGACGGCATAGAAAGAGATGGGAACTGTCTTGAGAAATTCGATATTATCCTCTTTTGTCAGAGATTCAGGAGCTACATAGAGCAATTTCGTGCGTCCCGAGGCTATATCACTCTTCACCTGATCGATGGCCGATTTGGTCAAGGAGGAATTCAGGAAGTGGGCCACATGGTCGCTGTCGCTTATATTGCGCACCGAATCGACCTGATTTTTCATCAAGGCAATCAATGGAGAGATTACAATCGCCGTACCACTAAGCATCAGAGCCGGAAGCTGATAGCACAACGACTTTCCGCCACCTGTCGGCATAATGACAAATGTGTCGCGCCCGTTGAGCAGATTAAGTATTATCTGCTCCTGGTTTCCTTTGAATTTATCGAAACCGAAATGATGTTTCAGCGCCTCGGAAAGTGTGCCGGCTTTAGGATTGATGCAGTCAGTGCTTTGCATGGTAAGGGGAGATTGGTTAAAGGAGAGTATTGATTAGCTTGATTGGATATATGCTGACTTCGAGGATTTTTCTTTTTCAGTTATATACTATAAGTTTTTGAATCGATTTAATTCAGATAGCCGAGGCATCGAAATGCTCCTCCTCAAGACGGCCGGCGGCATATTCGCGGCTTACCGTAAATTCGCGTGCTTTCTTGCCTGGTATATCGAACATAGCTTCCATCATTATGGTTTCCACAATGGAACGCAAGCCTCGCGCACCGAGTTTGAATTCAATGGCCTTGTCGACTATGTAGTCCAGAGCATCGTCCTCAAATGTCAGCTTTACACCGTCCATATCAAAAAGTTTCACATACTGGCGTACTATAGCGTTCTTAGGCTCTGTCAGGATGCAGCGTAAAGCTTCACGATCGAGCGGCTGCAGGTGTGTAAGCACAGGCAGACGACCTATTATTTCAGGGATAAGCCCGAATGTCTTGAGATCCTGAGGGGCTACATGGCTTATAAGCCGCTCGCGTTCGACACGTCGGGTACGGGAATCGGTGGAGAATCCCACGAAAGTGGAATTCAAGCGGTGAGCTATAGCCTGCTCAATGCCGTCGAATGCGCCTCCGCAGATAAAAAGAATATTCTTTGTATCGACAGGAATCATACGCTGTTCGGGATGCTTGCGGCCTCCTTGCGGCGGAACGTTCACAATCGAACCCTCAAGCAGCTTGAGCAAACCTTGCTGCACGCCTTCTCCGCTGACGTCGCGTGTGATCGACGGGTTGTCGCCTTTACGCGCTATCTTATCGATTTCGTCGATGAACACTATCCCGCGTTCGGCTTTCTCGACATCGTAATCGGCTACCTGAAGCAGACGTGTCAGCAGACTTTCTATATCTTCCCCGACATAGCCGGCCTGCGTAAGCACTGTAGCGTCGACAATCGTGAACGGGACATCGAGCATTTTTGCTATCGTGCGGGCTATCAGAGTTTTTCCGGTTCCTGTAGGGCCTACCATGATGATGTTGCTTTTTTCTATGTCAACATCGTCGTCGGCCGACTGCGACAGACGTTTGTAGTGGTTGTAGACCGCTACGGAAAGGTACTTCTTTGCCGAATCCTGTCCTATGATATATTGATCAAGGAATTCTTTTATTTCCCGGGGCTTAGGCAGCTTTTTCAGTTCTGAAGCTTTTTTTTCTCCGGATTTCTTGCGACCGGCCGCAGCCTCATCGGCTGTAAAACCGAGAAACTCGCTTATAGCCGAAACGCAATCGACACAGATGTTTGCCGTTCCCGAAGGAGAAGGAACCAACATCGCGCCCTGAGCCTCGGTGCGGCCGCAAAAGTCACATGCGTTGCTTTTTTTGCGTGGCATAATTAGGAATATCAGTGTTTAGCCTTTACGAGTACTTTGTCGATCATGCCGTACTCGCATGCTTCGTCGGCGGTCATCCAATAGTCGCGGTCGGAGTCGCGCTCGACCTTTTCAAAAGGCTGACCGGAATGGTCGGAAATTATATTGTAGAGTTCCGATTTCAGTTTCTTGATCTCACGTGCGGTAATTTCGATATCCGATGCCTGCCCCTGCGCTCCGCCCATAGGCTGATGAATCATCACACGCGAATGCCTGAGCGCGAAACGCTTGCCTTTTTCGCCTGCAACAAGCAGAACGGCAGCCATAGAGGCGGCAATTCCGGTGCATATAGTAGTGACATCGCTGGAGATGTACTGCATGGTGTCATATATCCCAAGACCGGCATAGACCGAGCCACCGGGAGAATTTATATATATGGACACATCCTTGCCGGGATCGGCAGAATCGAGGTAAAGGAGCTGTGCCTGAATGACATTGGCTGTATAATCGTTAACCTCAGTCCCGAGGAATATGATGCGGTCCATCATAAGCCTGGAGAAGACATCCATCTGGGCGACGTTGAGCTGACGCTCTTCTATGATGCTGGGGTTGATGTAAGATGCGGAAGCAGCCAACGGAGCAGCCTGTCGCGACACTACGGATGTGTAGTGGTCGAGAGCATGACCGTTCATGTTGAGGTGATGAACCGCGTAGTTACGAAAATCTTTTTCGTTCATATATTTCAAATCTGTTTATTTTAATCTCAATCAAAATTAGGCATTTTTTTTGAGTTGTGCAAAACAAGATTTTTCTTTTTATCAATTACGGATAAAAACATGCGGCATTTTAACGGCAACTGCCGGAAACGGCGGATATTCCGCGCCGCTTCCGGCAGTTATTAGCCTGTATCGATATCGTTTATTATTCCGCTGCGGCTTCGGTTTCACCAGAGTCGTTGCTCAGCGAAGCCACGAGATTGCGGAACTCGTCGAGTGTAACGGTCTTTTCATCAAGACTTACAGCCGCATGGAGCTTGCCGAACATCTGCTGCACGAAAGCCTGGCGTGCGATACGCTCGCGCTGCTGCTTGTCCTGAAGGATATTGTTTGCATAGTAGTCTACCATTTCGTCGCCAAGCTGTGTCATGCCATACTGCATCAGAGTCGACGCCGCCATATTGTGGGCGAGAGTCTTCACATCTTCCTCCGTAACCTTGACTTCAAGAAGTGATGCAACTTTGTTCTCGATCAGATCCCACTTGAGCGAGGGAGTAGCCTGCTTGACCATTTCTTCAGCCGAGAGGGTTTCACCGTCTTCCTTGCGGCGCTCCATCAGTTTTTCAAGGAAAGCCACGGGAAGCTTCATGTCGCCGTATGTAGCCATCAGATAGTCCTCTGCCTGACGCTGGAAAAGATTGGCGCTGTTGGGCTGAAGAGCCTGTGCAATGCCTTCGCGAACCTTTTGATCGTACTGGGCCTCGTCGGTCACCACGCCTGCGCCGAATACAGCGTCATAGAAAGCCTGATTGTGCTCGGCAAGACGCACGGCAAGCATTTCTTTGATTTCAAAAGCAAAATCGCCATTGTGCGCTTCCACTTCGTCGCGGTTTACATGAAGCATCGAGGCCATTTCGGCTTCGTTGCCTTCGCAGGCTTTGAAGGGGTTGAAAACTACGGTTTCCCCTACTTTCTTGCCTTCGAATTTGGCAGCCTCGTCCTTGTCCTTGAAAGTAAAAGGACCGACAATGCCGTCTTCGACCACAACGCCTTCGGCCTTGGAATTACCTTCGGCATCGAGTTCGCGGAGAACGCCTTTCACAAGCGCACGATCCTCGTAAAGTTCCACGTTTACACGTTCACCGTTACGACGACGGAGTTCTTCGTCCTGTTCGGCCACCATGTGGTCTTCAACGGCTATATTATAGAAAGGAAGTGTAACGCTCTTGTCGATCTTGATGTCAAGTTCGGGAGCGAAACCGATTTCATATTCAAAAGTATAGTCTTTCTCGTCAAGATTGATTTCCTTGACGTCGACCGGCAGGGGCTGGCCGAGGATTTCAAGCTTGTTGTCGACAATATATTTGATCACGGCGTCGTAGACTGTTTCGTTGAGCACATCGCTCTTGACCATCTTTCCAAAGCGTTTGCGGAGCTGGTTCATGTCGATATGGCCTTTACGGAAACCGGGGATATCGCGGGTCTGTCCGATTTTCTTAAGTGATGCCTTGACTTTTTCAGCGTAGTCCGCTTCTTCGACGGCCACGGTCAGTTTACCTTCGAGGTCGTTTGTCTTTTCAAGTGTAACGTTCATCGTTCTGTCTATGAATTTATGTTTCTATGTTTTTTATTCCTTTACCGATGGAAAAGTAGGGACACAATGCCCCGATACATTTCGGAGTGCAAAATTAGCATTTTATACGCATAAAACAAAACATCTGTTTCTTTTTCACATTCGGAGCGCGTACATAAGCAAGCGATTTCGGACATATCTACATACAGGACGAAAAAAACGAATCCGGCATGCAAGATTTTAAATATTTCAGGATTATATATACGTAATCCAATCAATCTCAAAAAATGAAAAAAATATCCATTCTATTATCTATCTTGGGATTCGGCGCATCGACGCTGATGTTCCAGTCTTGTTTAAACGACGACAATTCCGTAGATCTCAACCGCCCTACCGCACTGGTAACCGTGTGCCCCGATGAAGACGAGAGCTTCACAATGCGCCTTGACAATTCCACCACCCTTATTCCGACAAACATCAAAAAGTCACCTTACGGTAAAAAAGAAGTGCGCGCTCTGGTGAACTACACTGAGAGTGCAAACGAAACGCCCGATGAAAAGATACGCAATGTACAGGTGAACTGGCTGGACAGCATACGCACGAAACTGCCTGTAATGAGCGCAGGAGAAAACAACGACAAGTTATTCGGCAATGACCCCATCGAAATCGTACGCGACTGGGTGACAATAGCCGAGGACGGTTATCTCACACTGCGTATCCGCACAATGTGGGGATATTCGAATACACCTCATATCATCAATCTGCTGACAGGCTCAAACCCTGACGACCCGTTCGAACTCGAACTGCGACACGACGCTAACGGCGATACCGACGCTCGTTGGGGCGACGCTCTGATCGCGTTCAACCTGAACGGACTTCCCCGGGCTAATGACGATGAGATCAAAATAAAACTCAAATGGAAATCTTTCTCCGGCGACAAGGACGCGGAATTCGAAATCGAAATGCGTCCTGACGTGCGGTCTGTCGATACCGCCAGCCTGACTTTTTCAAATGTAGTTGAATAAATTTTTTGCATACTCTGACGGCCGCCTGTTTTTTGTGTCGCATTCGTGGCAAGCACAAGAAACGGGCGGCCATATCCGTTAAAAAAACAAAGACTGACCAAAACTTATCTAAGTAAGCACAAGATATCCTCTGCGGAATGGCGCCGACAGATACAGACCAGGAGCAACACCTTCTCAGGCTTGCAAGACAAAACGACCCGACGGCTATGGAATTGATATATTCCACATACGTCCGGTATCTTGCAGCCGTATGCTCGCGCTACATCATAAACAGCGAAGATGTCAAAGACGTGCTTCAGGACAGTTTTCTGAAAATATTCGCCACCATTCCCTCGTTCGAATACCGTGGGAAAAACTCGCTGAAAGGATGGATGACAAAAGTGACTGTCAATGAAGCGTTGAAATTTCTTCAGCGCACGGGACGGATGAAATTCGTAGAAATTTCAGAGCACGAGCACGACATGCCGGAAGAAGCTCCTGATATCGACGAACTGACACCATCTGCCATATACAATCTTATACGCGAGCTGCCCGACGGCTACCGGACCATTTTCAATCTGTATGTAATAGAAAACAAAAGCCATAAAGAAATAGCCTCATTGCTGAATATAAAGGAAAGCACATCAGCCTCACAGCTGCACAGGGCGAAATCCCTGCTTGCCATGAAAATAAAGCAGTACAAACATTAAACTCCGGCTTTTACATGAACGAAGACTGGTTAAACAAAATACACAAACAAATGGCCGACTATGAAATAGCCGAGCCTGAAAACCTATGGGAATCCATAGAAAATAAACATATAAAACCATCATCCGCCGGACGGCATCGACATTTCATCGTCATGGCGTCATGGCTCAAAAGAGGAGCTGCGGTTGCCGCCATGCTTGCCGCAGCCGTTTACTTATGCCATGATGTACGGACAGAACATGAAATTACAACACCATGTACAAGCCCGAATAATTATGATGTCGCCACTACCCGGACGCTAATTGCCGGATCATCAGAAAAAGCTTTTGTTGCCTTAAATGACAAGCCGACGCATTTAACGGAAAACAATGTCAATTACAGACAAGAAAACGTAGAAAAAGAACGCATTGATAACGAGCAGGACAATACAGACTTGACACCGCAAAAAGACGACAACCAAACAGCTCTCTGCAAAACCACGGACAACAGCCACACTCAGGTCAATGCCGAACGTACTATAAAAGAGCCGAAATCCGACATTTACAGAAAGAATATGGCAACACTTACAAATAACGACAAGCAAAAGCGCTTTGCCTTTTCAGCGTTCAGTTCGGGAGGAAGCGGACACATGTCAAGCCAATATTACAGAAACAGTTCCGGAGTCTGCGCAAGCAACTCAGGCAATGCGGCATGGGAAGACAATCCGGTATTGGGCTTCCTTCTGCTCAACCAAGGACTGGAAACAAAAAAAGAAATCAGGCACCGCCTCCCCATACGCGCAGGGATTTCGTTTACATACAGCATAAACAAACATTTAGGAATAGAAAGCGGCCTGAGCTACACTAATCTGAATTCAGACGTGTTTGAAGGCAGCGATGCAAATTACTATACAGGCAAACAAATCTTACACTACATCGGAATTCCGCTGAACCTGAAATACAATATTTTCACATGGAAAAGACTGATGCTATACGTTTCGGTCGGCGGACTTGCAGAAAAATGTATCTCAGCGAAAATCGACAAAGAATTCACGCTTGAAAACAAAACACAAAGGAAAGAAAGCGAAAATATAGACGGGAAGCCAATGCAGTGGTCTGTAAACGCAGCGGCCGGCATACAGCTTAATATCGTAAACTCGCTGAGCCTGTATGCAGAGCCTGGCATAAGTTATTATTTCAACGACGGATCGGCAATACAGACAATCTACAAGGAGAAGCCGCTGAATTTCAATCTCAATTTCGGCATCAGATTCACATTCGGGAAACAGACGCAATCTTTTTCACGGCCATAGTGTCATGGATTAACAAAAATCAGTACTTTTGCAGTATAATTCCTAAAATACACTCCCGAAATGGAATCTCCCGAAAGGATCAACGAACTTATAGCCGGCGCAATCGCCGGTCTGGCCTACCCCGCGGCTGTACCCGGACTTTTCGACCCCGTACGCTACACGATGGAATCAGGCGGAAAACGCATACGCCCGCAATTACTGCTGACCTCGTATTGCGCTTTCGGTGGTGAAAACCCGGAACACGCGCTGAAGCAGGCTCTCGGGATAGAGATGTTCCACAACTTCACGCTTCTCCACGACGACGTGATGGACCGCGCCGACATGCGCCGCGGACGCCCGACAGTCCACCGCCGGTGGTCGGAAAGCACAGCAATCCTTTCCGGCGACGCCATGCTCACGCTTGCCACACAACTTATAGCCGACTGCACCCCCGACATTCTCCCCGCAGTTCTGGGGCTGTTCAATAACACTGCCATGGAAATATACCAGGGTCAACAGCTCGACATGGAATTCGAAAGCCGCAAGGATGTCACGGTCGGAGAATACATGGAGATGATACGCCTGAAAACCTCGGTACTTCTCGCATGTGCCTGCCGCATGGGCGCCATGCTGGCCGGAGCAAGCGAAACGGCATGTCAAAGCATGTATGACTACGGCATCGCACTCGGTCTGGCGTTCCAGTTGCGCGACGACTGGCTCGACACATTCGGCGATCCTATAGAATTCGGAAAAGAGATAGGCGGCGACATAGTCAACAACAAAAAAACATGGTTGCTGATCACTGCTTCATCGGAAGCACGCCAGGATCTCGACGATATTCTTTGCGAGGACCTTGAAGCCAAAGAACGCATAGCGCAGGTCATACGCGTCTACCGTCGCCTCGATTTAAGCGAACGCTGTCTGGCATTGATCGATTCATACGCGGAAAAAGCCATAAGCTGTCTTGACAATCCTGAAATAGACAGCCGATGGAAAGAATATTTCACTGAACTCGCACGCCGTTGGGCCAAACGCACGCATTAAGCCACGCATCAATCGCATGATCGACACGCATACGCACCTGTATCTGCCGGAATTCACAGACGACGGCGATTCACAGGCCGGACAGTCGGCAGCCGTAGAAAGGGCATTGAAAGCCGGCGTCGACACAATGATTTTTCCGAACGTCGGACTTGACACCATAGCACCAATGAATGCCCTGGCAGCCGCATGGCCCGCCAATACAAGAATGGCCATGGGGCTTCACCCTACAGAAATAAAAGAGGATTACGAACAAGATCTTGAGCGTATAATCGATGAACTGCACAATCCGCAGACAGTTCAATATGTGGCTGTAGGCGAAGTAGGAATCGATCTGTACTGGGACCGTACGTTCGAACAGCAGCAGATGGAAGCCCTCGACCGACAGGCTGCCGAAGCAGTGCGGGCAGGCCTACCTTTGATTCTGCATTGCCGCGAGGGACTCGACCAGACTCTTGACGTACTTTCCGGACACCGCGGCGCCCGTTTCCTTTTCCACAGCTTCGGCGGAAGCGAAAACGATGTTCAACGCATACGCCGCACGCTTGGCGATGCCTGCTTATTCGGAATCAACGGCATAGTAACATTCAAAAATTCCACTCTGCGCAAAGTGCTTCCAGCCATAGGTCTTGACCACATAGTTACCGAAACAGATTCCCCGTATCTGGCACCGGTACCATACCGTGGCAAACGAAACGAATCATCCTACATACCGCTGATAGTCGACGCAATCGCCGTCGCCCTTTCCGCCGGTCGGGAGGAAGTGGCGGAAACATCTTCCGCCACAGCCACAGAATTCTTTCGCCTGAACGGTAGAAGCTGAACGATGGAAGCTATCTTTCATTTTATTTTTGTCGTCCTCGCATACATTTTCATGGCAATATTACTGCTTGGAAGTATTTACTGCTTTTTCCTTATAATTTATATTATTATCAGAGTTGCATCCGGCAAAAACATAGGCCGACTTCCATGGTTTTAAGAAAGCATCTGCAATTTAAATTTGGGAGGTAGGCATTTTTTTTATACATTTGCATGTTTAACAACATCATTATACAACACAGTTTCATTGTTTTATGATAAAGGCAGCTCTCGAAAAGGTAGTCAATGAAGACATGGCGGAAATCTGGTCCATCCTTTCCGCCGACGAAAAGCGTCTTATTGTCGACAATCTTGTAATCCACAATTTCAAGAAAAACCAGATAATCTATGCCGAAGGCGACGCTCCGGAATATCTGTGGTGCCTTTTCAAGGGTAAGGTGAAGAAGTTCAAGGAAGGAGTCGGCGGCCGCGTACAGATTCTACGGCTTATACGTCCGGTACAGTATTTCGGCTATCGTGCATTTTTCGCCAACGAGCCGTACGTGTCAAGCGCCGCGGCATTCGAGCCGTCGATGGTAGGCGCGATTCCTTTGAATCTCGTCGCCGAAATAATCCAGAACAACATAAATCTCGCCTGGTTCTTTATCCGTGAGCTTTCACGCAACCTTGGCGGTTCCGACACAAAAATCGTAAATCTTACTCAAAAACACATCCGAGGCCGCCTTGCCGAAGCTCTTATCGTACTCATAGACAATTACGGTTACGAAGAGGATAATTCCACATTGAAAATATATATGGCGCGTGAAGATCTGGCCAATCTGTCGAACATGACCACATCAAACGCAATCCGCACGCTTTCGTCATTCGTAAGTGAAAAGATATTGCTTGTCGATGGCCGTCGCATACGCATCATGAACGAGGCACAGCTACGTAAAATCAGCAAATTCGGCTGACAATATTGTCATCGGCCGGTATTTCCCGTTTTATTTTTCCCGACGTCGCCGTCCGGCTAATCGCCCTGACGGCGATATATGTTTTCGGCCGGCGCTTATGGTCGGCTACGGCAGCCTCTACACCGTGCTTTATTCCATCTATTTCCCCGGCATCGCACTCGACAACGAGCACGATACGCTGTCCCCACAACTCATCAGTTTCGGAACAGACATAATAAGCATGTTTTCCCACAGGGAGTGCATAAAGTTTTTCAAGTTCTTCGGCGAAAAACTTTATTCCTCCGCTATTTATAACATTGTCGTAGCGTCCGCACCAGCGGAACGATGTCGGAGTAACAAGCTCGACCATGTCATTTGTCTGCAACGAACGGAATGAAAAACGCGGGGCTATCACAGTAAGGCATCCTCGGCTATCGGTATCGAATGTCACATCCGGCATGGCATGGTAGACACGTCCGCCACAAGCAGAAATACTGCTCAGAGCTACATGGCTACATGTTTCCGTCATTCCGTAACCTATATAAGCGTCGACTCCTGATGCAAGCACAGAAGCTGCTGTTTCGTCGGAAATCCCGGCTCCGCCTATAAGCATGCAGCGCACCCTGTCGGAAAGCGAGGACTGCGACAGCACAGCCGGAAGCTGGGCCGGAACAAGAGATAGGAGGTCTATGCGCTCACGACATGATGCAAGATTCAAATCAGCCGATACCGGAAATGCTTCAAGACGGCATCCTGCCTCAAGCGCCCGCACAACCATCATTTTGCCTGCAATGTAGTCGACCGACAGAGGCAGACCCAGTACCGAATTACGGTTTATACCGAAAAAGCGATTTGTAGCCTGCGCCGAAATCCGCATGTCGGATTTGAGCAGACGTATGCTTTTCGGTGTTCCTGTCGAGCCAGATGTATGCGCCTCGATCCATGGACATGTCGAATTCCACTCCTCTATAAATTCCTCTATTGTCGCCATTCCGTTTTTTCGGGGAATTTCCACTGTTCCGAAGGATTATAAAAAAGACGGTCACCTCTAAGCTCGAGCGGCGACTGTATGTTGTTTTTATACAGCTGTCCGGTTCCAAGCCCCTGCGGCAGCTTTGTGTGTTTAGCGGACAGCCACTGCGCTATAGCATTCAGCCCGACATTGGATTCAAGCGCTGATGTGGCCCACCACTCCATGCCGAGGCGCCCGGCCTGTTCTATCCATGTATCGGCACCGGAAAAACCGCCGCATAGCGTGGGTTTTAATATTATGTATGAAGGGCGAAGGTAAGCGAGAAGGTCCGACGCCGCTTCAGGCGACGGAGCCGGTCCTATCAGTTCTTCATCCAAAGCTACGGGTATAGGACTTTCACGGCAGATGCGCGCCATGGCATCGCCGCTGCCGGCTCTCAGCGGCTGTTCTATTGAATGTATGCCGAATTCCGCAAGACGACAGAGGTAATCCATCGCTTGCTCAGGCCTACGGCTGAAACTTCCGTTGGCATCAAGGCGCAATTCAAGCTCTCCGAAAGTGAAATTACGGCGTATCTCCCGCAGCAGATCCAGTTCGGAATCAAAATCTATGCCTCCGATTTTTAATTTAAGAACCTTAAATCCCTGTTCGAGTTTTTCGGCTATGCGCTTTCGCATAGTCGCTTTGTCGCCCATCCATATCAGTCCGTTAATCGCTATACCCTCGCAGCCGGCAGTCCAGGCATTGTCAGCAGGACAATGTCGGCCACCTGAATGCAGATCGGCCAAAGCAGTTTCAAAGCCCATGCGTATGGAGCTGTACTGCGAAACTGCGGCAGCCTCGGGATCGGTACAGGCATCTGAAAGACGCTGCACATAGTCGGGGCAGTCGTCGGACGATAGCCCGCAGAAAAGAGCACACTCGCCTATTCCTGCAATTTCAGGACGTTGCGTATCCCATACACGGACAAAGTATGTGACTTTTTTCTGAAGCACCTCGCGGGAAGTGCGGGCCTCGAATCTGAAATCAAGTCCGTAAGGCGCCCATAGAGCTGTAAGCATCAGCCCGGGAACTGGGGGAACTGATCAAAATCGGGATCACGCTTTTCAAGAAACGCGTTCTTGCCTTCCTGAGCCTCATCCATAAGATAGTACATCAGCGTCGCGTCGCCGGCAAATTCCATCAGGCCGTGCTGTCCGTCGAGTTCGGCGTTAAGCGCCCGCTTTATCATGCGTATTGCAAATGGGCTACGTTTCATGATGGTTTCACACCACTCCACCACTTCATCTTCCAGACGGTCGAAAGGTACCACTTTGTTCACCATACCCATTTCAAGAGCTTCTGCTGCCGTATACTGACGGCAGAGAAACCATATCTCACGTGCTTTTTTCTGACCCACGCAACGGGCAAGATATGAAGAGCCGAAACCGGCGTCGAAGCTTCCGACTTTCGGTCCGGTCTGACCGAAACGCGCATTTTCCGAAGCAATAGAAAGGTCGCACACGACCTGAAGCACATTACCTCCTCCGATGGCATAGCCATTGACCATGGCTATCACAGGCTTGACTATCGAACGTATGGCCTTGTGGATGTCGAGCACATTGAGGCGCGGGGTACCGTCGCTGTCGCGATAACCTCCGAGCGATTTGTAATTCTGGTCGCCTCCCGAACAGAATGCCTTGTCGCCGACTCCGGTGAGCACTATGACCCGCACTTCGCGGCTGTCGCGGCAATAATCGAGAGCCTGAAGAATCTCCTTGTTGGTCTGAGGCCGGAAAGCATTGTAAACTTCGGGACGGTTGATTGTTATCTTGGCTATGCCATTATAGAACTCAAAAAGGATATCCTCGAACTCGCGTATAGGCTTCCAGATGCGAATGTCTTTATTCTCCATTGCTGTATGTATGATCTATTTTGTATTGAAATAATTTTTCAGTATGTCGGCGGACTCCGACGGCGGGGTAATCAGATTCAGTATGGCCGGCCTTTCGTCTTGCGCTGCAAAAAGAGGCCAAGCCATGCGCAACTCGGCTTCATTTCCGGCTTCGTAAAAGGCAAAACCGAAAGCGGATGCAAGCTGCCGCAGCGGCAGCCGGACATCGGCGGCAAAAAACTCGTCAAGCTCAGGCAAGGCGGAAGTCGACTTTATAAAACGGAATATACTGCCTCCGCCATTGTTCAGCACCACCATTTTGAAGCGCGGCGGGATAAAAGCCGCGGCCAACGCACCCATGTCGTACTGCGCGCTCATGTCGCCTGTCACAAGGAGTGTAACTCTGTCGGGCACAGCACATGCCGCACCTATTGCTGTCGACGTGGAACCATCAATGCCACTGACACCACGGTTGCAATCGATGCGGCCATAGCGGCCATAATCGACAAGCTGCCCGTAACGCACTGCCGTACCGTTGCTGTAATGCAATTGCCATCCCGCACCCGAATCATCGACAAGCCGAGATAGGATGTCCATTGCTTTTAGATCGGACCAAGGCGCACGGTCAACCACAGCCCTATATCTTTCAGCGGCGCGCACAGCCATAGAATTCCACCGTTCAAAAAATTCCGTCGCAGCGCCGCATACAGAGTCTAAAAGCTCTGAAAGCGCACCAACAAATGCCGAGGGTGTCATTTCTATCCTGTCGGATAGAAGCTTGAAACAATCTATGGCTTTATCGTTGTAACCGACTGCGATATGACGCGGACACGGATCGGCGGTACGCAGAAATGCCTTTATATTGCGCGAAGTCAAGGCTCCGCCTAAAGTTATCACAATATCGGGAACCAATGCCCGACGTTCATCTTCATCCTTTATTTCAGACAGCACGCGGTCTATATTGGCTATAAGCGAAGAATCGCCGCCTGTACCGCCGTGAAGATTTGCCTGCGCTTCGTGCAGAACGACAATGCGTCGCATACGTGCCATACGCAGAAGTGCGTCGCGGACAGATCGATCCGGAGGCATGAATCCGGCAACAACAAGAATCTTAGGTGCCGACGACAGTGCCGCGGCAAGTTCGGGTGCCATCGCACCAGAAAAGCCATCGCGACGGCATTCAATCTTATGCCCCCTGTATGGTCTGACTTTTTCAGGCAGCATGGACGTCAGAGGCTCATCAAGTCTGACATTTATATGTACAGGACCTTTCAAAGGACCAGTTGCGGCCGACATAGCATCATTCACCAGACGGTTGGCATACCACAGCTGTTCCTCAGTTCCGTCCTCCGAGGGAATGTCGACCGAAGCGCGCACGATATTATCAAGACAGCCGGCCTGTCGTATAGTCTGGCTGTCGTCCTGATCAATCCAGCGCAACGGTCTGTCAGCCGACACCGCTATAAGCGGGACACGCCTGTAGTAAGCTTCGGCGACAGCCGGAGCATAATTAAGCAATGCAGTTCCAGATGTGCACACAGCCGCTACGGGTCGTTCCGATGCCAGCGACATTCCAAGGGCGATAAAAGCGGCCGAACGTTCATCGATCACAACATGCGTACGGAAACAACCCGAACGGACTATAGCCATAATCAGAGGTGCGTTCCGCGAACCCGGAGAAAGAACCACATCTTCCACACCCCAGGCATGAAGCAGGTCGGCGACAATCGTACACGTCTGCTTTGCTACAAATTCTGTCTGCTTCATCTTTTTCATACAAGTCCTTCGTCGCGGAATGAATAATAACCTCCGTCGGACACTATTATATGATCATGGACAACAATATTGAACAGCCGTGCCGCATCAGTTATCGATTTTGTCAAAGATATGTCCTGCTGACTCGGCTTAAGATTACCCGACGGGTGGTTATGAGATAGTATCATGGCCGTGGCATTGTTGAACAAAGCCTCGCGGACAATAAGCCGGACATCGACACTGGTAGCAGTCAGGCCTCCCTGGCCTATTTTCGATTCTGAAATAAGTTTTCCCGCCTGCGAAAGATACATCACCCAGAATTCCTCGTGGTTCAGACGCTCGAAACGATGACGCACGATGTCGTAGGCGACCGTCGACGAAGCGATCGTCGGTTCATCAATAATCCGTGCGTCGGCCGCCGCACGCGAACCAAGCTCAAGGGCAGCAAGCAATGTCGTGGCCTTGGCCGGTCCTATCCCTTTATATCTTTTAAGAAATTCCGGCACTGAAAGCCGCGCCACCCGGGAGAGATGCCCGCCGTTATCCTGCAAAATCTCACGGCTAAGCTCTATGACTGATTTTCCGGCTATACCGGTAGCAAAAATTATAGCCATAAGCTCTACGTCAGTTAGCGATTTCATCCCGTGTTTCTGAGCTTTTTCACGCGGACGCTCCTGTTCGAGCATATCGCGTATGAGGCTTCCTCCCGGTTTTATATCCATATTATTTTCCTTTTCTCATCATAATTTCCTGTTGCTCGTCGCGTCCGCGGCGCAACAGGATTTTTGTAAACCAAGCCCTTATGAATCCCAGTCCGTAGCCTCCAAGCTGTACGGCTGCCGCAGGAACAGCGACAAAAGCGACGCGCAGACTCCGCGTCGCCAACAAGGCTCCGAAGAAAACAGCAAGGAAATACGCCACAAGCGGAACTATGAACCACCATGACACAAAAACGGAAAGCAATATCAAAGCAATACAGCCCAACACAAAAAGCGCGGGCAAAATATGCACTGCTTTCAGCGAATCGGGATAAAGCAACCTGAGGGTGATGCGCGACATGCCGAAGACATAGACCTGTCTGAAAAAACGGCGTAGGTCGACACGACGCCTGTGCCATACGGGAACTTCACGGATAAGACCTATCCCGCATCCGGCATGACGTATGCGCGTACTCATATCTATATCTTCGGAAAACATTTCGCGGAATCCGCCTACGCGTTCGTAGACCGCGCGCGAAAATCCCATATTGAATGTCCGCGGCACAAATTTGTCGAGCCGCACTTTTCCTCCACGTATGCCGCCTGTGGTAAGAAACGAAGTCATGGCATAATTAATGGCTTTCTGAGTATCGCTGAACGATTCATGCGCCGCATCCGGGCCACCGTAACAGTCGACAGGAGCCGCATCGAGTACATTCGACAATGTGCGGAAATAATCGGGAGGAATGACACAATCGGAATCGAAAAACACGAAATAACTTCCCGACGCCCGCTCCATACCGTAATTTCTGGCTATGGAACGGCCTTCGTTGGATTTGAAAAAATATTTCGCGTCAAGCCCGCGCCGACACATGTCTTCGATTATATCTCCGCAAGGCTCTGTGGAGCCGTCTTCCACGACTACAAGCTCAAACGAGCGCTCTGTCTGCCCGAGAAGGCTTTCGGCAAGCTCGGTGATTTCATCGCGACGGTTGTAGACCGGGACTATTACGGAATATCGTGGAGTTTTCATCTTTCCATGATTTTATTGTCAGGACATACGGTTTTTATAATCGTCGTAGGTGAAACGCCGCAGATATTCACAGCGTCCGTCGGAATGGCACAGCACAATGTCGGGATGCTGTATGCCGTTGAACATCGTAGTCTTTACCGTAGTATAATGATTCATATCCTCAAGCGTCAGGCGTTGTCCGGCTTCAAGCGTTTCGCTGAAATACCAGTCGCCCATATAATCGCCGCTCAGACACGAATTGCCGCCGAGTCGCCAAGGATCCCCCTGACCTTCCGGCACGCTTTCGGTAATTGCCGGCTTATAAGGCATTTCAAGAGTATCCGGCATGTGGCAGGCAAACGAAACATCGACAATGGCCGTACGGATACCGTCGTTTTCCACCGTATCGACAACAGATGTGATAAGATCTCCCGTGCGCCATGTGAACGCACTGCCGGGTTCGAGAATAACCTTCAGATTCGGATGCCTGCGACGGAAATCCGTAAGCATACTTATCAGATGCTCTATGTCATAGCCTTCACGAGTCATCAGATGGCCTCCGCCCATGTTCACCCACTTCAGTTGTGGCAACAAATGACCGAACTGCTCCTCAAATGCGGCAAGCACACGTTCAAGGGCGAAAGAATCCGATTCGCAGAGCGCATGGAAATGCAGGCCTTCTATCCCCTCCGGCAGGCCGCCCGAAAGTTCGGTAGCGCCGACCCCGAATCGCGAGCCGGGAAGAGCGGGATTGTAAATATCCGTTTCTATTACGGAACAACGTGGATTGACACGCAAGCCGGGCGATATGTCATGTCCGCGGCGGCGCGCTTCGCGCACCTTATCGGCAAAGCGGACATACTGACCGAGCGAATTGAATGTTATGTGACTACTGCCGGCAATATATTCGTCAATAGTGGCGGAAGTGTATGCCGGACAATAGGAATGGACTTCTCCGCCAAGGAACTCGCGTCCCAGACGCAACTCGTTCAGCGAACTGGCCGTCGAATTCCGGCAATATTCACGCACAATGCCGAAAGTGCGCCAAAGTGCATTGGCTTTGAATGCCATGATTACATCCACTCCCGCACGGCGTCTTACCTCGGATATCAGTTCAAGATTGGAACGCAGACGGTCCTCGTAGACCACATAAAATGGAGTCGGTATTTCGTTTATATTCATAAAATCCTGAAACGTGCGAATTTAAGCAATAATTTACGTTCCTCGCCGGTAGCGAAACGTACTATAATCTTATGGTCGACATCATCGGTGTTTATCGACGTGATCGTGCCACAACCGAAGCGAGGATGTTCGATGCGCATACCGATCGACAGCTCGGCAGATGAATGTATGGCAATTCCTGTCGTCGATTGAACCGCCGGTGTGGACTCCGAATGCCGGATGGGTTGATTGGGATGTGACAGTGATGATGGTGCCTTGCCACCGTAATCAGCCGCGACCGGACGACGGCGCGGCGAAGACGACGGCAGACGCGTACCCGCCACGGGCTGTATATAACGCAGGTCGATTTCACTGATAAAGCGTGAAGGCGTACTTTGACGCGTCATTCCGTTCACCATGCGCTGGCGTGCGAATGAAAGCATACAGAAATTTCGCGCGCGGGTAATGGCCACATACATCAGGCGCCGCTCTTCCTCGACATCCTGAGGGCCGCGGCACATCGACGAAGGAAGCAACTCTTCTTCCACTCCCACAACAAACACGTTATCGAACTCCAGACCTTTAGCCGCATGTATAGTCATAAGCGTCACGCAGTCGCGGTCGGCATTTTCGGTATCCTGATCGGTCAGCAGCGAAACTTCAGCAAGGAATTCGCCCATCACCGGCTTGCTGTCCTCGGCCAGCTCCCGGCGCTTGTCCATGAACTCGTCCACGGCCTTTATCAACTCAAGCACATTGTCGCGTCTTGAAATATTTTCCGGAGTATTGTCGCTGAGATACATCTGCAACATCCCGGTTTCTCGGATAATCTCTCGCGCAAGCTCGGGCGCCGTCACTCCCGATGCATCAGCCACACGAAATTTATTAATCAGATCGACAAACAGTCCGATTTTTTTCAAAGTACCGCTGTTGACCGCCAAATGATAGGTTTGCGGCTCGCACATGACAGTCCAGATGCTTACGCCCGCGCCTATTGCAGCCGCAGTAAGTTTTTTAAGTGTAGTTTCGCCTATCCCGCGCGCGGGCTTGTTGATTACGCGGCGCAGAGCCTCGTCGTCGTCGGGATTAACGGCCAGACGGAAGTATGAAATGACATCCTTCACCTCGGCACGCTGGTAAAATGCCAGACCGCCGTAGATACGATAAGGTATGTTGCGGTTGCGCAAAGACTCCTCAAGCACACGCGACTGGGCATTGGTGCGGTAAAGGATTGCAAACTCGCTGAGAGGCGAATGCGAACGCATACGCACCTGCGACAGCCTGTTGGCTACGGCGTAGCCTTCCATATAATCGTTCTCGCAGCCCACGACTTCTATGCGCTGGCCTTCATCGTTCTGCGAGAACACCTCTTTGTGTATCTGTTCCTTATTGCAGGCTATCAGAGCATTCGCAGCTCCTATGATATTACGTGTCGAGCGATAGTTCTGTTCAAGTTTGTAAGTCGCAAGCGATGGGAATGTCTTGCGCAGGTCGAGTATGTTGCGGATATTCGCGCCACGGAAAGAATATATGCTCTGTGCGTCGTCACCTACCACACAGAGATTCTGCTTCTTGCCGCATAGCTGACGGACAATCACATGCTGTGCGAAATTGGTGTCCTGATATTCGTCGACAAGCACGTAACTGAAATAGTCCTGAAGATTTTCCAGTACATCGGGGTTATCGCGCAAAAGGATATTTGTATAATAAAGCAAGTCATCGAAGTCCATCGCGTCGGCAATGTGGCAACGGTCGCGGTATGCCTTGTATACATCGACAGTCCGCGGGCGTTTGGCGGCTCGGTCCGACTCCATCAGCGCCTTGTCAAGAGCATAATCTTCCGGAGAATACAGAGCGTTCTTTGCCATGGATATATCGCCAAGAACAGTTCCCGGCCGATAGAGCTTTTCATCAAGCCCCATATCCTTTATTATTGTCCTTACAAGCGACTTTGAATCGGACGTATCATAAATGGTATAAGTGCGACGGAAACCTATGCGATCGGCATTCATACGCAATATACGTGAAAATATGGAATGGAAAGTACCCATCCACAGCCTCGAGGCAACTTCAGAACCTACAAGAGCCTCTATGCGCTCGCGCATCTCCCTGGCAGCCTTGTTGGTGAATGTCAATGCAAGTATACGCCGAGGATCATGCCCCTGCGCCAGCAAATGGACAATCTTGTATGTAAGCACACGTGTCTTGCCCGAACCGGCACCTGCAATAACAAGTTCCGGGCCGCCGAGATATTCTACCGCCTCACGCTGGGCATCGTTCAATGCCGAAAGATAGCCCGGATCTATCATCTGAACTGGTTGATTTCAGGCATATACTCAAATCCTGCCGCCCCGAGGCTACGCTCAAGAGCGGAACGGTCGATCGCCAGATCGTCGCACATGGCATCGAGCGACGGGTAGTCGTCGCGCAGGCGTGTATTGACATAGCTAAGCAATATATATGGATCCTGTGGCAGATTTTCCATTTCTCATTTTCTATTTAATCTATTTTGCAAAAATACGAATAAGTCGAATGCAAAGCCAAATTTATTTCAGCTTTTGCCCCGCGCTTATATTTAATACGAATTCAAAAATACGCATTTCCCATGAGTTTTTTGCGTTAATGCCGCCCTGTTTTTTTTGTAATCGATTTGTAACAAAACAGGGTTTTATTTGTTAGAAAGTCAAAGCTATTAATTTATGAGAACACGGATTACATTCATCATCATTGCCTCAGTCCTGACAAACATCACCCTCAGGGCTGCTGATGAATTGTGCATCCGGACTCCCTCGCCGCCAGATTCCGTGACAGCTCCGGTTCTCGCACCCGCACCCAAACGCAATATCATCACCAGAATCATCAATTATTTCAATGAATCAAACGTTGACCGCAGCCATAAGAAATTCGATTTCTCTGTAATCGGTGGCCCGCACTACTCGACCGACACCAAATTCGGCCTTGGTCTTGTAGGCTCAGGAATTTACCGTCACGACATGAACGATACGCTGTTGCCTCCGTCGGATGTATCCGTCTATCTTGACGCCACCACCAGCATGTTCTTCAAACTCGGCATACGAGGAGTGAATATCTTTCCGCACGACCGCTTCCGCCTGCACTACGACATATCATTTTCCTCTGTCGCGACGAAATTCTGGGGCATAGGATACGACAACAATATCAACAACGACAACGAATCGAAATACAAATATCTAAACTCCCAGGCTGAAGCAAATTTCCTGTTCCGCCTGGCAAAGAATTTCTATCTCGGCCCGTTGCTGACATTCGACTATATAAACGGACGCCATTTTGAAAAACCATGGCTCTGGGAAGGACAGGACGCCCGCACATTCAATCTCGGTGTAGGATTTACGCTCCAGTATGATTCCCGCGACTATCTTACAGCCCCCGAAAGAGGTTTCTACTTCCGTCTTGACCAACGTTTCAATCCACGCTTCCTTCTGAACCGCTATGCGTTCTCGCTTACAGAACTTACATTCTCCACATACCGTCCGCTATGGCGCGGAGCCGTACTGGCGATCCAGTTCCACGGACGCCTGACTTACGGCAATACTCCATGGGGGCTTATGTCGACCCTCGGAGGCAGCGACAATATGAGAGGATATTTCGAAGGACGGTACCGCGACAAATCGGAAATGGATCTGTGCCTCGAACTAAGACAGCACGTATGGCGGCGCAACGGACTTGTTGCCTGGATAGGAGCCGGAACCGTATTTCCACGCTTCTCGGCACTACGCTGGTCAAAGATTCTTCCCAATTACGGCATAGGCTACCGCTGGGAATTCAAGAAAAAAGTGAACATACGTCTTGATCTCGGATTCGGCCGACATCAGACAGGTTTTATATTCAGCATCAATGAAGCATTCTGACAACATATTAAAAAAATTATTTTCCCTCAGCGGTATCGCCGACATGCTGGTATGGCTTGTCCCGATACTCATGTGCGTGCCGAACGTGGCACTGTCGATAGTAGAACCGGGTTATACCCCGGCCGAACGTATTGCCAACGTAGCTCTGCCATGGGGCATTTATACTCTTCTGATGTCATGGAGCGGACATAGCGGCCGCAGCACACTGCTGTTCCTGCCTATAATGATCCTCTGTGCATTTCAGATTGTACTGCTCTACCTCTACGGACGTTCGATCATTGCCATCGATATGTTCCTCAACGTGGCAACGACCAACAGCCGCGAAGCCGGCGAACTGCTTTCAAATATGTCGCAGGCCATATTATCGGTATGCCTGCTTTACCTTCCGCCAATAGTGGCTGCCGTCATATTATTGAAAGGCAAGGCACGCTCCGGAAAAAGAATCCGACGCGCCGCGGCGCTGACCGGTGCCACAGTCCTTGCAGCAGGCTTGTCCTGTGTAGCCGTCGATTTCATAAAAACCGGCGCATATCCTGCCGACCGCAGGCTGTTTCCGGCCAACGTCATCCATAATATAGTCACAGCTACAGAACGGACAGCCGCCACAGCCAGATACTTCACCACATCGGCAGGCTTCTCTTTCAGCGCACAAGCGGAAAAAAGCGCTAAGGCAATAGAGGATGAAGTTTACGTCCTTGTGATAGGCGAAACATCACGTGCACGCAACTGGCAGCTTATGGGCTATGACAGGCCGACAAATCCGCTCCTGTCGGAACGCCGCAACCTGCTCGCATACCCGCTGACACTCTCCGAAAGCAACACCACGCACAAAAGTGTGCCCTTGCTTATGTCTGGACTCACATCTGAAAACTTCCGTGATTCCATCTATCTGACAAAAAGCATATTCACGGCATTCAACGAAGCGGGAATAGCCACAGCATGGTTCTCGACACAGCAACGCAACCGCTCGTTCATTGACTTCTTCGGCGACGAAGCGGGTGAAACTCGCTTTCTGGTCGACGACGGTAAAAGCCACTACGACGACGAGTTATGCGACCGTTTACGCCGATATGTCGGAAGCCACCTCGGTCAACGTCTGTTCATAGTCCTGCACACATACGGTTCTCATTTCAACTATCGCGACCGCTACCTCGACGACAGCCGTGTATTCCTGCCGGACGAATACGGAAGCGCCTCCGCCGATCGTCGCCGGGAACTTATAAACGCCTACGACAACACCATTGTCGCGACCGACCGCATGCTCGACAATATAATCGGAATACTCGATAAATCAGGACGCGCATCGACCATGCTTTATGTATCGGATCACGGCGAAGATATTTTCGACGATTCACGGCTGCGCTTCCTACATGCCTCTCCCACTCCGACCTACTGGCAACTCCACGTGCCTATGGTATTATGGATGTCCGATAGTTTCAAGGACGCACATCCTGAGAAATACCGTGCAGCCGAGGCGAATACTAAAAAAAACGTATCATCGAGCCGGAGCGTGTTCAACACAATGCTTTCGCTTGCGGGAATCAGCGCCAAGAGATACATGCCCGAAGCATCCCTGTCGGATAACAGATACACGGAACCCCGACGACTGTATCTCAACGACTACAACGAAAGTGTTCCGCTCTCCTGTTGCGGCATGGATAGTCTGGATTTCCGTCAGTTAAATCTATACGGGATAAAATGAACGAATTCTATTCCGCCAAAATAGAAGTTTTTTTTCATATAAGCACTTCTTACATGAAAAAGTACACTTCCGGCTATTGCCTGACGTCTTATAAAAGTGTAAATTTCCTCTATGAAAGCTAATACCGTGACTATTTTTGTGGAATGAAACGAG
>ERZ778515.597-NODE-597-length-30806-cov-5.796202_pt1 | contig 30806 bp, 32 predicted proteins | sample MGYA00510343_ERZ778515 | MGnify/ENA primary metagenome ERZ778515 (study PRJEB29527, sample SAMN07138965) | mouse gut metagenome | material: feces | host: mouse | place: China:Nanjing | collected 2016-01-25 ...
ATGAAGTGAAATATCTGGGGTTTGGCTTCAAAAGGAACAAAAGGGAATGGAAGGCAATACCGCATGAGAAGTCCATCCATGAGTTCGAACAGAAAATAATGAAGCTGACGAAGCGGAACTGGAGCGTATCCCTTGAAGAAAGGCTGGAGAAAATCAATCAGGTCATCAGGGGATGGAGCAATTATTTCAGATGCGCATGGCTGTATAAAAAGAACATGCGGAAACTGGACAGCAAGCTCCGGAGAAGAATCAGGGCCATCATCTGGAAGCAGTGGAAAAGCATCAGGAAAAAAGAAGAGAGCCTCATCAAACTGGGATGTCCCAGAGACAAGGCTCACTCATATGCGTGTGCACGACAAGGATGTGTCCGTTGTGCAGTCACGTTCCTGAACAAGTATATCAGAAATATACACCTGAAGAAGAAAGGCCTCCTGACCATAGAGGAATACTTCGATACGGTGGCAGAAAGGTTCATGAAATCATTTGTACGAACCGCCCAGTGCCGAACGGCACGCTGGGTGGTGTGAGAGGGTCAGATGACACCTACTCGATCTTTTGTAAGATGGCGTCTGCAGCGTCCTGTCTGATCAGGCTCACTCACTGTCTGCGCACAATGGACAAATCTGAAGGCACAGAGGCTGCACCGGTCCGGACTCCGGAAGGCATGCAGACCCGGATTCCCGGGATCGTTCCGTTACAATTGAAGTACCGCCATGCAATTGTGAAAGGAAGGAAGATTTCATGAACCAGAGACAGATCCAGATCCTGGGTTGGGTGGCATCAGCGATGTCCATTCTGATGTATCTTTCCTACATCGCACAGATCATCAACAACCTGAATGGCCAGAAAGGCAGCTGGATTCAGCCGGCTGTGGCCTTTGTCAACTGCATCCTCTGGACCATCTATGCCCTGAAGACAAAACCCATGCAGAAGGCCATTGCTGCTGCCAACATTCCGGGGATCTTTCTGGCAGCTGCCACGGTACTGACCAGTTTCTGATGGAGGTGCCGGCAGTTGTTCAGGTTTGTATACTGCCTGAATATATATGTCCGCACTCATATCAGTCTGAAAACAGCCCAATGGGTAAACAAAGCAGGTTTGAATGTTCAAATCATGTGGCCGAAGTCCAGAATAGAGAAGGCGCAAAAAAGAAGCTGACAGTCACGAACATCAGGGTGGGATCAGAAAGCAGAAACGTCCTGGTAAAGCGGTTTTTTTCGCAGCTGTGACAAATCTTCGCAAATTATTGCCGGGAGAAATCGATTCCGGGGACATGGAAAAACGGATAAAAAAGTCCGCACCCTGACCAAAGCAGTCATTCAAGCCACAGGGAGATAGCCTGGGTTAAGTGAATGACATTGCTTTCAGGATCCGGCATTTTGTTTTGTCATGAACTCTGAAGAACACACCTTCAGCCTGGCCGGATTTTTACAGTCAGGCTTTTGCCGCGAGGTCCAGGATTTCTCTGGCATGCACTTCATACTTTTTCGGGTCATGCCCTGGCATGGATGTGGTGAATACTGTCCCCAGAACGTCCATATGGCAATAGCGGAAGATCAGTTCGATGGGGTGCATGGCATCGGGTGCCGAAATCACGGACTCCGGCCCGGTTCCATAGGAAGCTGCATCTCCACCAGCCGTCAGGCCGATGATGGCCTTTTTACCTGCAAGTGCCATGCCGCCTTCTCCGTAAGCCCAGCCATAGCGTAAAACTTCGTCAAACCAGCGGTGGGTGAGAGACGGTACATTGTACCAGTAGACGGGATCCTGGAGGATCACCAGGTCGGCCTGTTTCAGTTTCTCCTGCTCGGCTGCCACATCGATCCGGAAGTCGGGATACAGGGAAAACAAGTCATCCAGCTGCGCTTCCGGCAGACTTGCCCTCAGTTTTTCCAGTATGGCTTTGTTGGCAATGGAGGTTTTCTGGTACGGATCTCCGTAAATAATCAGAATATTTTTCGTGCGGTACTCCTTTTCCGGGTTTCAGGTGGCAAACCGGCGGGCTGATCATCCCGGGTACCTCCTGTCTGTCTTTGAGAACATGGAATGCGATGACTGGGGATGACGCTGATCCGATGCCTCAATATCGGCCAAAAACCGGCAGCAGATTTTTTCTGACGGTTTGCTGCATACACAAAATCAGAAAAGCAGGAAATTCATCTTTCTGCTCCTTTTCGCCGGCTCTGCAATCCATCTGTCACTTCTCGATCGGGCCCTCGTAATCCAGGATGCCACCCAGGTTTTCCGTCTCGATCCCGCGGTCTTCCAGAATCGACCGGGCGATCTCTGAACGGCGACCGGACCGGCAGTACAAGTCGGATCCATCCGCAATGTCAGCGCTGCCCACTGTATCCAGCGGCACATTGACAGCCCCCGGCAGGTGCCCCTGGTCGTATTCCTCTTTCGTCCGCACATCCACCAGCGGCCGGCTGTCATCCCGTGTTTCGTTGATTTTCTTCATCCTGTCGTCTCCCCGGATCTTCGCGGATCCCTTTCCTTCATGATAAAACCTGCCATGGAGTCCAGACCTTTCCTTTGCCTGTGCCAGCCCGCAGGCTTTTTATCATTCTGCCCCTGTCAGCCATCATCGGCATCCTCCTGCACCGGCATTCCATTTCCTGGCACCCCTTACATCGATCGGACTGCGAGGACTTTTTCAAAATCTTAACGACCACCCTTCGTTCTTTAACAACTTTTTCACACCATTTTCGGTATAACCGTCTCTGTGAAAAGGAGACGTGAATATGTCACTTACCATTCTGACGCTGGTTTTGACAGTGACCCTGGCCGTTCCCTTCGGACTGTGGTGCAAAAAAGTCATGAACCACGACGTCGCATTTGTGAACAAAACCGAAGCCTTCCTCCTGGACCGGCTGCACATATCCGGCCGGGAGATGAACTGGAAGCAGTATCTCGCGGCGGTGCTCACCCTCTCGGCAGCTTCCCTGATCCTGCTGCTGGTCATGCTGCTGGTGGACGGGATGGATCCGCTGGTGGCGTTTGGAACCGCCTGTTCCTTCGTGACCAACACCAACTGGCAGTCCTATGACCCCATGCTGTCCCTGGGATGGGTGACGGAAACCTTCGGAATCACGGTCCAGAACTTTGTGTCCGCGGCTGTGGGCATCTGTGTGCTCTTCGCCCTGATCCGGGGCCTGACGGGCCGGCAGTCCGCGGCGCTGGGAAACTTCTGGCAGGACATGACCGGTGCCATTCTCTTCATCCTCATTCCCGTGAGCCTGGTCTCCGGTGTGATCCTCTCCTGGCAGGGGGTGCCCATGAATCCCGGCAGCGAGCAGTATGTCGCCCTGACCGAACCTATGGCTGCGACGGCCGATGGAACGATCCTGGAAGAGGCAGTCATCGAAAACGGGACGGTATATGTGAATGACGAACCGGTGCCCGATGCCGTGGTGATCACAGAACAGCGCATTCCGACAGGACTGGCCGCCTCGCAGATCGCCATCAAACAAGCCGGCACCAACGGCGGGGGGATCACCCAGGGCAATTCCGCGAATCCCTTTGAGAACCCCACCGCGCTGACCAATGTCCTGGAAAACGTGCTGATCCTGCTGATCCCCATGGCCCTGTGCTTCTCCTTCGGCTTCATGGTGAAAAACCGGAAGCAGGGGACCACCCTCTTTGCGGCCATGGGTGTGCTCTTTGTCCTGGCACTGGCAGCTGCCATGATTCCCGAACTGCAGCAAATGAATATGGAAGGAAAGGAAGCCCGGATCGGTGTGGCCCAGAGTGCCCTTTGGTCCGTGAGTACCACCGCCGCTTCCAGCGGATCGGTGAACTCCGCCCTCAACAGCATGAACAGCCTCTCTGCCCTGGTGTGCCTGGTGCTCATGCAGGTCGGGGAAGTGGTGTTCGGCGGCGTGGGCAGCGGCCTCTACGGCATGCTCGCCTTCGTGATCCTCACGGTGTTCATTGCCGGTCTCATGGTCGGCCGCACCCCGGAGTTCCTCCACAAGAAAATCGAGCCGTACGAAATGAAACGGGCGGTGGTCCTCTGCCTGGCGACCCCCGTGTGCATTCTCGCGGGCTCCGCCATCGCCTCGCTGCACCCCATGCCCGGCCTGGATCCCGGTGCCCACGGCTTCACCCAGATCCTCTACGCCTTTTCCTCCATGGGCGCCAACAACGGCAGCGCCATGGCAGGTTATGACACTACAGGATGGCTGGTCAATGGACTGGGCGGGCTGCTCATGCTTGCAGCGAGATTCGTGCCGATGATGGCCGTGCTGCAGATGGCGGGATTCCTGGGCATGAAACAGCCGGTGGCTGACAATGCGGGGATGCTGAAAACCGACAATGCGATGTTCGTGTTCCTGCTGGTACTGGTGGTCCTGCTGGTGGGAGCCCTGAGCTTTTTCCCGGCTCTCGCGCTGGGCCCTGTGGCTGAACTTCTGGGAGGATTGTAAGAGAGATGAACCGTTCCATGATCGAACGCGCTGTGCGGGATTCCTTTGTGAAACTGAATCCCCGGACACAGGCGGAAAACCCCGTGATGTTTCTGGTGTATCTGTCCGCCATTGCCGTGACAGTCCTCTGGATCATCGGCTTCTTCGGCTGGCAGGATGCCTCTTCCGGCTACACCCTGGCGGTGGCACTGATTCTGTGGTTCACGTGCCTGTTTGCGAACTTTGCCGAGGCGATCGCCGAAGGCCGGGGCAAGGCCCAGGCAGATTCGCTGCGCAAGGCAAAGAAGGACATCGAGGCAAACCGTATCGAGTCTGTGGAAACCCTGGAGCAGGTCACGCCCATCAGCTCCACGGAGCTTCATGCGGGGGACCTTGTGGTGGTGAAAGCCGGAGAAATGATTCCGGCGGACGGCGATGTGGTCTATGGAGCCGCATCGGTGGACGAAAGTGCCATTACCGGTGAATCGGCTCCGGTGATCCGGGAAGCCGGCGGTGACCGCTGTGCCGTGACCGGCGGAACCACGGTGCTGTCAGATGTGATCGTCGTATCTGTCACGGCCGAGCCAGGCAAGGGGTTTCTGGACAAGATGATCGCCATGGTGGAAGGAGCTGCCCGCAAAAAGACCCCCAATGAGATCGCCCTGCAGATCTTCCTGATTGCCCTGACGGTGATCTTCGTGCTGGTGGTCATCGCCCTGTACTGCTATTCGGCGTTTGCCTCCAGCGAAAAGGGCATGGCCAATCCCGCATCGATCACGACGCTGCTGGCTCTGCTTGTCTGCCTGGCACCGACCACCATTGGCGCCCTGCTCTCTGCCATTGGCATTGCGGGCATGAGCCGGCTGAATCAGGAAAATGTCCTGGCCATGTCGGGACGGGCCATTGAAGCGGCGGGTGACGTGGATGTGCTGCTGTTGGACAAGACGGGGACTATTACCCTGGGCAACCGGCAGGCTGCGGCGTTTTTCCCGGTGAAGGGCGTGAACGAACGGGATCTGGCGCATGCGGCGGTGCTGTCCTCTCTCGCGGACGAAACCCCGGAGGGCCGCAGTGTGCTGCAGCTGGCCAGGGAGCAGTTCGGGATCGAACAGGCGGCGGATCCTGCCATGAAGTTCATTCCCTTTACCGCCGCCACCCGCATGAGTGGTGTCAGCTTCGGCGACCAGACGATCCGGAAAGGGGCGGCGGATTCCGTGCGCAGCTTCGCACTGCGGCAGGGTGTGCCCTGGCCCGAGGACTGTGACGCCATTGTCGAGGACATCGCAAAATCCGGCGGAACGCCGCTGGTGGTGCTCCGAAATGACCGGATCCTGGGCGTGATCCACCTGAAGGACATCATCAAGCAGGGGGTGCAGGAGAAATTTGCGGATATGCGGAAGATGGGTATCCGGACCATCATGATCACGGGAGACAACCCGCTGACGGCAGCGGCGATCGCAGCGGAAGCGGGAGTGGATGACTTCCTGGCTGAAGCCACGCCCCAGGGCAAGCTCGACATGATTCGGGACTATCAGGAGAAAGGACACCTGGTGGCGATGACAGGCGACGGCACCAACGATGCACCAGCCCTGGCGCAGGCAGATGTGGCTGTGGCCATGAACACCGGCACTCAGGCCGCGAAGGAAGCCGGCAACATGGTGGACCTGGATTCCTCGCCCACCAAGCTGATCCAGATCGTGAAGATCGGCAAGCAGCTGCTCATGACCCGGGGAGCGCTGACGACGTTCTCCATTGCCAATGACGCCGCGAAGTACTTCGCAATCATTCCGGTCCTGTTCACCGCCATCTACCCGGGGCTGGAGGTGCTGAACATCATGCACCTGCACTCGGCCGAATCGGCGATCCTGTCAGCGGTGATCTTCAATGCCCTGATCATCATCGCCCTGATCCCGCTGGCGCTTAAAGGCGTCAAGTATCGGGAACTGCCGGCTGACCGTCTGCTCGCCCGCAACCTGCTGCTCTATGGCTGCGGCGGGATCGTGACACCCTTTGTATGCATCAAGCTGATCGACATGGTGATCAGCCTCTGGATCTAGGAGGAATCCGCATGAAACTTTATTGGAAGCAGTCTGTCAGCGCCCTGAAATTCCTGGTGCTGGCCCTGGTGCTGACCGGCCTGGTCTATTCCTTCGCTCTTCTGGGCATCAGCCGCCTGTTCTTTCCGGTACAGGCCGACGGTTCTCTCATCATCGGCACCCAGGGGGAGACAAGCCTGCTGGCGGGAGAAAATTTCCGCGATGCAGGTCACCTCTGGGGGCGCCTGCAGAAGCAGCAGGCGGTGCAGAAGGAAGACGGCAGCTGGTATGTCGTGGGTGTACCCGCCAACAGTGACACAGGCAGCCCGGAGTATCAGGCACAGAAGGCGCAGCGGATGCAGCAGATTGCCGCAGCCAATCCCGATGCGGCCGGTCCGGTGCCGGAGGAGCTGGTGACGTATTCCGGATCGGGCAATGACCCGGATCTCTCGCTGGACGCGGCATTGTGGCAGGTGCCGCGGATTGCTGCAGCCCGGGATATGGACGAGGCCGCGGTGGAAGAAATCATCCGGGAGAACGTCAATCCCACGGTGTTCTCCGATAAGACCGTCAGTGTTATCAGAGTCAACCTGGCACTGGATGGACAGGAATAAGGAAACAGAGGCTTTGCGTTGTTCAGGCGCAGGGCCTTTGTGGCAGAATGAGACCATGTCTGATGCAGGAAACACATGTAACAAGCGCGGCCGGCTGAAAATCTTTTTCGGGTATGCGGCCGGAACCGGCAAGACCTGGGCCATGCTGGAGGCGGGAAAAACTGCGCGGGAGAAAGGCGCGGATGTGGTCATTGGATATCTGGAACCCCATGACCGGCCGGATACGAGCCGGAAGGCAGAGGGTCTGGAAACCGTGCCCTGCCGGGTGCAGGACCACAATGGGCTGAAGCTCCGGGAGATGGATACCGATGCGGTGATCGCCCGTGCCCCGCAAATCGCCCTGGTGGATGAACTGGCCCACACCAACGCAGCCGGATCGCGCCACCGGAAGCGGTACCGGGACATCCAGGAGCTGCTGGTGCATGGGATCGATGTCTATACAACGGTGAATGTCCAGCATCTGGAAAGCCTGCAGAACCAGGTGGCAGCCATTACGGGGATCCTGGTCCGGGAGCGGATCCCGGATGATATCTTCGACCTGGCGGACCAGATTGAGCTGGTGGACATCGAGGCCCCGGAACTGCTCGACAGGCTGCGGGAAGGAAAGATCTATCACGCGGACCAGGTCCGGCTGGCGGCACAGAATTTCTTCACGGAGGACAATCTGGTGGCACTGCGGGAAATCGCCATGCGGCGGTGTGCCGACCGGCTCAACCGCATTGCGCCGGAAACCTGGGCCCGGGATCACGTGCTGGTCTGTCTTTCGGCTTCACCCTCCAATGCCCGGATCATCCGGTCTGCGGCCCGCATGGCAAGAGCCTTCGATGCCCGGTTTTCGGCACTCTATATCCAGACAGCGGACAACCGGAACCTGGAGGCGGCGGACGAGGCCCGGCTGCAGGAAAACATGCGGCTGGCCAACCGGCTGGGCGCACAGATCGAATCGGCCTCGGGGGAAGACATTGCCGGGCAGATCGGGATCTTTGCACGCCAGACTCATGTGACGAAAATCGTGATCGGCCGCCGGGGGCGAAAGAGTGTCTTCGGCCCGGTGTCCTTTGCGCAGAAGCTGGCCGAAGCGGCCCCGGATTCGGAAATCTTCATCATTCCGGATCCGGAGGCGGATGCGGCAGACGGCACCGGCACCCGGAATCGGAACAGCGGCCTGAAGCGCAAAGCGACAGACATGTCGGGACTGGGTCTGCAGGTCCTGGTCGTGGGCGCCACCTTTATCCTGGCATGGGCGGGAGAGCGCCTCGGGTTTTCCCAGGCCAACCTGCTGGCGGTCTTCATTTTCGGGAGCCTGGCAGGTGCGCTGTATGCCAGGCACATCTGGCAGTCCGTGCTTTCCTGCGTTGCCTGCGTGATCCTCTTCGGGTACCGGTTTGCCCACCCGGTGATGTCCGTGGTCCTTTTCGACAAAGGCTGCCTCATGGCCTTTGCGGCCATGCTGGTGATCTCCGTTGTCGTGTCCCGCCTGGCGATTCGCCTTCGCAGCCAGGCCAGTGCATCGGCCCAGGCAGCGGCCCAGAATGCCCTGCTGTATGAAGCGGGGCAGAGTCTTCAGGCCCTGGAACAGGATGCGGACATCGCAGCGTATGTCACCCGGGAAATTTCACGTTACCTGAACCGGCCGGCGGTGTTCTATCCCAACCGGTCCGGCAGTCTGGGAAAACCACTGTATGCGGGGGATCCCGCAGGGCTGCTGGCGGCCAGGGAACAGGCGGTGGCCTTGTGGACGCTGAAAAACAACCGGCGGGCCGGGGCCTCCACCGACACGCTGCAGGGGGCCAGGGGTCTCTATCTGGCCCTCCGGCACCGGCAGCACATTTTCGGGGTACTGGGGATCGACCTGGGCAGGGACCGGCTGTCCACCGCGGAAAACGTGGTGGTCCTGTCGCTGCTGGGACAGGCCGGGCTGGCGCTGGAAAACAACGAGAATGCGCGACTGCGGGAACAGGAAGCGCTCAAGGCCCAGCAGCAGGGGATGAAGACCTCGCTGCTGCGGTCCATTTCCCACGACCTGCGGACCCCGCTGACCACCATTGGCGCCAGTGCGGATCTTCTGACGCATCCGGGTCTGCACGAGGATCAGCAGAGGTCGCTGGCTGCCTCCATCCGCCAGGAATCTCTCTGGCTGCGGGATACCGTGGAAAACCTGCTGTCGCTGACCAGGCTCGACGAGGGAGCAGTGCACCTGAACCGGCAGGAAGTGGAGCTGCAGGAAGCGGCGGTGCAGGCCTTGCAGCACACGGGCACCAGACAGACTGACCATCCCGTGACGATCGACATCGACCCGGACTGCACCGGTTTCCTTGACGGCCGGCTCATGGTGCAGCTGTTCGTGAACCTCATCGGCAATGCCATGGCCCATACCCCCGCACAGACTGCCATTACGGTGACTGGCCGGAAACAGGGAGACCAGGTGGTCCTGGAGGTTGCGGATGACGGTCCGGGGATCCCGAAGGAAGTCCGGGAGCATCTCTTTGAGCCTTTCTGCCGGAAATCCACTACAATAGCGGACAGCTGCAGAAGCATGGGACTGGGCCTGTCTCTGGTGCACAGCATTGTCGAGGCTCATGGCGGTTCCATTTCCTACCGGGACAATGCCCCCGGTGCCTGCTTCTGCATCAAGCTGCCATGTACAGGAGAGACAGATGAAGCCATTGATACTGAGTGTGGAAGACGATGTGCAGATGACCAGCCTGCTGCGGACGGTGTTTGAGCTGTCCGACTATCCCTTGATCCAGGCCAGGAGCGCAAAGGAAGCCCTGACGATGTTTCTGTCGGAGAAACCGGAGCTTGTGATCCTGGACCTGGGCCTGCCGGACATGGATGGTCTGGACGTGATCCGGAAGATCCGGGGTTTTTCCCAGGCACCGATCCTGGTTCTGTCGGCCAGAAGCGAGCCGGCGGACAAGATCGAGGCGCTGGACCTGGGTGCAGATGACTATCTGGCCAAGCCTTTTTCCGTGGATGAACTGCTGGCCAGGATCCGGGTGATCTGCCGGCGGCTGGAACAGACGGGAAGCCTGCCGGAGTCGGATGTGTTTGTGAACGGGGGACTGGAGATCCGGTACCAGGAACAGGAAGTGCGCCTGGATGGAAAGCTGCTGCATCTGACGCCGATGGAGTACAGGATCCTGGTGCTGTTTTCCCGGAATGCGGGGAAGGTGCTGACGCGCAATTTCCTCACCACGCAGATCTGGAACAGCTCCTGGAGTTCAGACATGACCAACCTGCGGGTCTACATGACGATGCTGCGCAAGAAGCTCGATCACCGGTTCATCGAAACGAGTTTCGGTGTCGGCTACAAGATGGTCCGGGAAGAACCGGAAGCGGGAATCTGACAGGAATATAGGAACAGGAAGGAATGGCTGCAGGCTGTTCCTTTTATTGTCTGCCTGTTATTCTGCCTGCCGGAAAACGGGTAGAATACAGATTCTGCTTGAAGGAAAAGCGCAGGTCTGTATTCTGTAATCGCAGAAGAATCATAGTTGTCGAAAGGAAGAACAGTGATGTTCAGGGAAATGAGACGAAAGAAACAGGCGCTTGACCGGACGGAAATCGACCGGATCCTGCATTATGGGACCAATGGAGTCCTGGCATTGTCCGGGGACGAAGAGTATCCCTATGCAGTGCCCATCAGCTATGTGCAGGATGGGGATGTGCTGTATTTTCACTGTGCAAGAAGCGGGCACAAGCTGGACCTGATCCGGCAGAACCCGAAGGCTTCCTTCTGCGTGGTGGACCAGGACCAGATCCACCCGGAGGCCTACACCACCTGGTTTCGCAGTGTGATCGTATATGGCACCATGGAAATCCTGGAGGACGAACAGGAAAAGCGGACAGCCATTGAAAAGCTGGCTGAGAAATATGCCCCTGCAGATTCGGTGGAAAACCGGGAGGAATTCATCCGGAAGGACTGGATACCGCTTTGCATGCTGAAGATGACCATTGACCATGTTACGGGCAAGGAAGCCATTGAGCTGGTCAGGCAGAAAGAGGAGACCGGCAAAGCGGCTTAGGGACAGCCGGATCGAAAGGAAACAGCTCTCAGGAGCTATTTTTTGTTCCCTGGAAAAAACCGGTTTTTTTCCACCAGGGGAAAGGCGCCGGTCTGTCGTTGTCTTTGTGAGTGAAGTGTAAAATACAGTCAGGCAGAACAGGGAAGTGAAACCGATGAAACAGAACAGACAGAGAGACGGAAGGCACAGGACCAGACCGCGAAATGCGGCCTGCAGCGAACTGCAGGTTTATGGTGAACTCTCCCGGAAAGACCCGGGAACCCTGCTGGCCAGAACAGCAGTGCTGGCAGGCAGGATCCTGCTGGAAAGCGGCGCAGAGACAGGACGTACGGAAGACACCATGAGCCGTATCTGCCAGGCAGGCGGGGCAGTGGTGACAGATTCCTACGTCACACCGGGAATGCTGATGATTTCCTTTACGTGGAACGGCCAGATGATCCACAACATGAAACGGGTGGGGCTGTCCGGGACAGACCTGGGCAAAATCCAGCAGGTCAACGCCTTGTCGCGGCAGCTGCAGTCCAGAGAAATCACCCTGGAAGACTGCTACCGCAGCCTGTGCCAGATCCAGGAAGAACCAGGTGCATCCACCCTGCGGATGACTGCGGGCGCTGCCCTTGCGGCTGCCGGATTTGCTCTGGTTTTTGGCGGTTCAGCATCCGAATCCGCCGCAGCCGCTGTCAGTGCAGCCCTGTGTGCCTTTTTGCTGGAAAACCTGGACTTCTGCACATCATCCCTGCGGACCCTGCTGGGCAGTTCCCTGATCACCCTCGCCGGCGTGGCTGCCGGGGCCCTGTTTGGAATCCGGGCCAACATGGTGATCCTGGCAGCCCTGATGATCCTGGTTCCGGGCATGCTTTTTACCACAGCCCTGCGGGACTGCATAGCCGGGGACACCCTGTCCGGCCAGGCCAGGCTTTCCATGGCAATCCTGAGCGCTGCGGCCATTGCACTGGGCAACATCGGCACTTTGCTGATCCTGGAGGCCTTGTGATCGGCATCATCGGGGCCTTTGCAGGCGCCCTGGGATTTGCCTGCATGTACAATCTCTCCGGCCGCAACCTGTGGCTGGCGGCTTTCAACGGCATGATGGGGCAGTTTGTCTATGTACTCGCAAAAGCCGCGGACTGGAACGAGTTTGCCGCCATGGCTGCAGCTTCTCTGACCGTGACTCTGCTGGCGGAAATCCTGGCCAGGATCTGCCGCAGCCCGGCCACCGCCTACCTGGTCTGCGCCCTGATCCCGCTGGTGCCGGGAAAAGGGATCTTCGAAGCCATCCGCTGCTGGATCCTGGACTATGCGGATACCGGCACCTGGGCCCGGTTCACGTTTCTTCAGGGAGCCGGGATTGCAGCCGGCTGCCTGATTGCAGCCGGATTTGTACGTACACTGGCCCGGTACCGGAAACAGAAGGAAGCCGGCGGGCGGTTGAAGCAGAAATCCAAATGAATGCCTTCCTGATATCGTAAAGCCATAGATATATTTTCCAGACATACCTATGTGAAGGAAACAGGCATTTTTCTTCAGATACTGATTATCTTAGGATACAGGTGTCAGATAAGATGCCTGTTTTTCTATCCCAGATCCTGTGCTTCCGGTCTGCAGAAACAGACAGCATCGGAAGGAGAGTGACCCGGATGTTTTCAAACCAAAGCCTGAAACAGCTCATCATCCCCCTGTTCCTGGAGCAGCTTCTTGTCGCCCTTGTGGGGATTGCGGACGTCTTTGTCATCGGGTTTGTCGGTGAAGCTGCGGTTTCCGGGGTCTCTTTGGTCAATTCCTTCAACACCATCTTCCTGAACCTGTTTGTTGCACTGGCAGCCGGGGGAGCCGTGATCATCAGCCAGTACATCGGGAAGGGAAACAGGGAACAGGCAGGACTGGCAGCAGGCCAGCTGCTCACTGCCTCGATTCTGCTTTCCATTTTGTCCATGTTTCTGATTCTGGTATTTGATACGCAGATTCTGGGGCTGCTCTTTGGCAGAGTGGAACCTTCGGTCATGGAGGCCTGTGTGACCTATCTGCGAATCTCGGCGTATTCCTATCCAGCCCTGGCCATCTACAATGCCGGATCCGCACTGTATCGCAGTCTGGGCGATACGCAGACCACCATGGTGATTTCCGTGATAGCCAATCTGATCAACCTGGCAGGCAACTGCCTGGGAGTGTTTGTGGTGCATGCCGGGGTTGCCGGTGTGACCTGGCCCCCCTGATTTCCCGGGTCTTCTCTGCAGTCATGATCACCTGGCTGTGTTTCGGTACAAATCATGAAGTGTTCTACACACTGCCGGCTGTTCTGCGCGTGGTCGGTGGCATGCAGAAAAGCATCCTGCGGATCGCGGTGCCCAATGGAGTGGAAAGCGGGATCTTTCAGCTGGTGAAAGTCGCCCTGAGCAGCGTGGTGGCGCTGTTTGGCACTTATCAGATCGCAGCAAACGGCGTAGCCCAGACCATCTGGAGTGTAGCCTCCCTGGTCTGTGTGACCATGGGACCGGTGTATATCACCGTAATTGGCCAGTGCATGGGCGCCGGGGAAATCCGGCAGGCGGAGCACTATTTCCGGAAACTCACACAGATCACGGTGCTTTTTGCTGTGATCTGGAATGTCCTGATCTTTGGACTCACCCCTGTCCTCATGCACTTCTATGCCCTGGAACCGCAAACCAAGTCCCTGGTGATCCGGCTGGTACTGCTGCACAACATTTTCAATGCCCTGGCGTTTCCCTTCGCCGACCCCCTGGGCAAAGGCCTGCGGGCAACCGGGGATGTGGTCTTCACCACTTTTGTTTCCCTGTTTACAACCATTGGGGTACGGCTGGTCCTGTCCGTGATTTCCGGCATCTGGCTGAACATGGGTGTCATGGACATTGCCTGGGCCATGTGCCTGGACTGGAGTGTTCGGGGCGTAATTTTCTGGATCCGATTCCGTCAGGGCAAGTGGAAGACATTCAGGGTGATCTGATTCAAACCTGACGCCCCGGCATTCATCACCCGAAGCGCACCGGAAAACCCCGGAAAGTCATACCGTCTCTTCCGCATCCGTGGTTTGGTCAGATGACAGATTACTGCTCTGAAGCACTGGCACAAAATGGTGTATCCTTGCAGTGACGGCTCCGGGAATGCGGTGACCGGAGTTATGCAGTGTGGAAAGAGAGGAACCACGATGGAAGAACTGAAGAGAATCATTGAAGAAAAGGGAAAGGTGCTGTCGGACCAGGTGCTGAAAACTGATACCTTCCTGAACCATGCCATAGACCCCGCGCTGATGGATGCCATTGGCCGGGATTTTGCCGGGCATTTCCGGGATGCAGGCATCACCAAAGTGGTCACGATCGAAAGCGGCGGCATTGCCCCGGCTCTGGCCACAGCCATGCACCTTGGTGTGCCTATGGTGTTTGTGAAGAAAGCCCATCCGGTGACCATGAACCATCCACTGACGGCCATGGTCCATTCCTTTACCAAGAACAGAGACTATGAACTGTGTATGGAAAGCGGGCTGATCGAGGCAGGAGACAATGTGCTGTTCATTGACGACTTCCTTGCCAACGGCGATGCCTTCAAAGGCATCCTGACTCTGCTCGACCAGGCACAGGCGCATCTGGCCGGGGCAGGGATCTGTATTGGCAAATCATGGCAGCGAGGCCGAAAAACCATCCACGACCAGGGAATTCCGCTCTATGTACTGGCACCGATCCGGTCCATGTCAGAAGAGGGGATTGTGTGGGACGAGAACTGAACATCATATTCTGAATCAGAAAAAAGGGACCGTATGAGCAATGTGGTCCCTTCGCTTTCTGAAATTGCGGTTCTATCCTGTGACAAGGACGTTTGACACAGAAAACCCTGCCATGTCGGCCGGTTTCGATATACCCTGATAAAGCATAGGTGGCAGGATGGTCTCAGGTCCAGGGACGTCACAGGCCGTCGCGGGCTGCAAGACGGTCTGGTCACGAAACAGTTAACGGGAAAGGAGCAAAAATGGAAATCGCAGCACAGATCCGAAAACACCGGCAGCAGGCCGGTCTCTCCCAGGAACAGCTGGCGCAGAATATCTACGTTACACGACAGACCGTATCGAACTGGGAGACCGGGAAAAGTTATCCGGACATTCATTCCCTCCTGCTTCTGAGCAGCCTCTTTGATGTCACCGTGGACCAGCTGATCAAAGGAGATATCGAAACCATGAAACAGGAAATCAGTCAGGACGAAGTCCGCACCTTCAACCGCGAAGCCCGGGTCTTTGCCGCCCTTTGCCTTTTGTCTGCCGTAACCTTCATTCCGGCGGCTGCACTGGGATTCAGCCGGAATCAGTGGTGGGTCCTGGGGTTGTGGATGTTCCTCTACGGCCTCACGGTGTATGAAGCCTTCCGGGTGGAGAAGCTGAAGAAAAACCACAACCTGCATACCTACCGGGAAATCGTGGCCTACAGCGAAGGCCGCACTCTGGAGGAACTGGAAGCCGCCGAAGAGAGAGGCAAGCGGCCGTATCAGGCGGTGTTCAAAGTACTGGCTGGCGCTGCTGTGGGAGTGCTGCTGGCTGCGCTTGCCATTTGGGTGGCCGAGTTCTTTGGAGGATGACATCTGATTTGCCGATGGCGCGACGCAGGTTCCATTCTGGCAGCCTAACTGTTACAGCCGGGTGAAAAGTCCGGCTTTTTTGACGAATCCACTCAAGGCCTCCTGCGTTTCTCTGTATACCTGTCATTCACCATCGGCAGCCGAAAACTCCCTGCTGAATCAAAAGCGGGTCTATAGTACAATAACCATACATGAACTCTGAGAACAAAATGTGAAGGGAGGGGACGGAATGCTGCTGGAGGGCCTGACGGTGTATGCCTTGAACAAATACGGAATCCGGGAAGATTACAAGTGGACACAGTTTCCCGGTTTTTCTGTCCTCTGTCATCCAAAGACCGGGAAGTGGGTGGCGCTGCTTATGCGCCAGTGGGATCCTGATACGGGGGAAATGCAGGAAGTCTGCGACCTGAAAAGCGGCCATGTCGTTCTCTCTGAGCGCTCGCCTGAGTGGCTGTCCGGGCCATTCCGCATGAAGGGGACCAGCTGGATCGGCGTCCGGTTTACGGACGAGACAGACAGGGGTGTGGTTCTGCGCCTGTTTGACCAGGCCATCCGGCTGGGGAATCCGCCGGCGAAAGCCATCGTGCTGGAGAATCCGGCACCGCAGACCGCGAAGGAACGTGTGTTTCAGGATGTGCCGCTGGATTTCGGGGACTGGAAAGGCAGCAACTCTGCACCGGTTCCGGGCCCGGATGCTGCTTCCAGACAGACACCAGCCAGGGGAGGGACAGGAATTACTGACAGTTTCTTCCGGGCGACAGACGCCCTGCCGCAGCAGTACATCGACATGATGGACCTGTATGACTACAATGACCGCAAATCGGGGCATGCGGCGAGAAACTTTGTCCGGCAGGGACGGTTCATGGAGAACGCCACAGATCACCTCCCCTGGAACGGCTGGATCCGGCAGCGGTTTCCCACCTATCATGACTTGAATGTCCGCCAGCTGCGGGGATACTTCACCTGGCGGACGGAAATCCGCAACGGGATATTCCGGGACACAAATTCTTCGCTGGCGTATCTGTATCTCTATGAACTGCTCAACGGCATCGGGGCGGATTCACCACGGGATACACTGGAGAAGCTGGAAGCCTTTGAAGCCGGCTTCCTGGATGCAGGGTACGGGGATGAGCAGATGCACCTGAATCTGCGGCGGTGGATGTATGAATTCAGCATTGTCCATGACATGCCCCCGGACGTCACCGTCCGTTATATGCACCCGGAAACTGCCCGGCGCGATGAGGCACTGTCGATCCTGAAGGAACCGCAGAACCGCGCCGGCCGGGAAATCTGCGATGCCCTGCTGCAGTTTGCACCCCGGTGGCAGAAGCAGGGAAAGGTCGTGCGGGACAGCTCGGGCAGGGGGCCGGCCCTGTTTGCACAGGCCTGGCGCGACCTGGTGGACCACAAATGGCAGGATACTGGCCAGACGGTGTTTGAAGCCTGTTTCGGCACGGCCCAGTCCTATCGCTGGTATCCGCTGTCCAATGCAGTCTGGATGGATCCTGAGCAGGGAAAGGACAGAGAGTATCACCTGAGTCCCATCCGGTCCTGGTCGCGGCACCAGGGAATCTGGCACGAATCCCGGTATGAATCCCTGTATTTCAACCTGGACCGGCTGCAGGTCATTGTCCGGGCGATGGAACGTCTGCTGCGCAAAGAAGCCGGGATCCGGGGCAGCCTGCAGAAGCGTCCCGAAGAAGCCTGGGTCGAACCCTTCATCCTGGAAACCGTGGAACGGGACAGACAGGAACGGGAAGCCAGGAAACGGGAGGCAGAGCGCAGGGCCGCCATGGACAGCGTGCAGATTGATTTCTCCTCTTTGTCAAAAATCCGCCAGGATGCGATCACGACCATGGACAGCCTGCTGACAGGGGAAGAAACAGAAGACCTGGACCCTGTAGTCCCGCGATCCGCGCACTTTCCGCCGGTTGCGCCTGTGGCTTTGGATGACCCGGACACAGAAGCACAGACACAGCCGGAGACCGCAGAACCTCAGGCAGACACTATGGGCGAACCAGGGCAGACAGACCATGAGGAACAGCCGCCGGAGATCCTGCCGGCAGATACCAGTGGTGTTCCGGGCATTGACCTGGATCCTGTGCACCACCAGATCCTGCAGGCACTTCTGGCAGGCAAATCCGCACAACCGCTGATCCGGGAACACCACCTGCTGGCGTCGGTGGTGACGGATGCCATCAACGAGGCGCTGTTTGACGAAATCGGGGACAATGCCCTGGAGTGTGAGGGCGAAGACATCACGCTGGTGGAAGACTACAGAGAGGACGTCATGGACATCCTGGGAGGTATGAAGAATGAGTGAACAGACCAAAGTGCCCAAACGGATCGCCCGCACGGTGCTGAATTCCCTGAAGGGTGGCGTGGTGCCGAGGATCGGGCTGCCCTATGTCACCGTGGGACGCAAAAGTGAAATCGAGGCGCTGCTCCATGACGTGGACATCATATCCGAGGGCGGGGCTTCGTTCCGCTTCATCGTGGGGCGCTATGGATCAGGCAAGAGCTTCCTGATCCAGACCATCCGCAACTATGTCATGGACAAAGGATTCATCGTGGCGGATGCAGACCTGTCACCCGAACGGCGGCTCCAGGGCACCCGGGGTCAGGGGCTGGCCACATACCGGGAACTGATCGGCAACCTGGCGACCAAAACCCGGCCCGAAGGGGGCGCCCTGACCCTGATTCTCGACCGCTGGATCAGTTCGGTGCAGGCACAGGCCGCGCAGGAAACCGGTCTTCAGCCCGGAGATCCTGCCCTGTCTGCAGCGGTGGACCGCAAAATTGTCGCCGTGACGTCGCAGATCAGCGAACTGGTGCACGGATTTGAGTTTGCGACCCTGCTCTCGAAGTACTACCATGCATATATCGAGCAGGACGACGAGACCCGGATGAAGGTGATCCGGTGGTTCCGCGGCGAATATGCCCTGAAGCGCGAGGCAAAGGAAGCGCTGGGGGTGAACATCATCATCACAGATGACGACTGGTATGACTACCTGAAGCTCTTTGCGGTGTTCTTCCGCCTGGCGGGGTATGCCGGGATGATGATCATGATCGATGAACTGGTGAACATCTACAAGATCCCCAACAGCATCACGCGACAGTACAACTATGAAAAAATGCTGACGATGTACAATGACACGCTGCAGGGAAAGGCGAAGTACCTGGGCATCATCATGGGGGCCACACCCCAGGCAGTGGAAGACAGGCGACGGGGGGTCTACAGCTATGAAGCCCTGCGCTCCCGTCTGGCGGAAGGCAAGTTCTCCAGACCCGGGGCCCGGGACATGCTGGCTCCGGTGATCCGCCTCGAACCGCTGACGGCAGCGGAGATGCTGGTGCTGTGCGACAAGCTGGCTGCCATGCACGCCGGGCTGTATGGCTATTCCCAGTCTGTGACGGATGAAGACCTGGCGGAGTTCATCAAAATCGAGTTCAGCCGGGTGGGTGCCGACAGCAACATCACGCCGCGGGAAGTGATCCGGGACTTCATCGAGCTGCTGGACCTGATGTACCAGCATCCGGAGATGAAGCTGGCGGATCTGCTCGCCTCGGAGGAATTCGCCTGGACAAAATCCGAAGCAGTGTCCAATGACGCAGCGGCGGCGTTTGCGGAGTTCACCCTGTGAACGCCTTTGCACGCTATGCACCGTTCATTCAGGACTACATCTACACCTCCGGGTGGCAGACATTGCGCGGGGTGCAGAATGCAGCGGCAGATGCGGTCTTCAACACAGAGGACAACGTCCTGCTCACAGCCTCCACGGCATCCGGAAAAACCGAAGCCGCGTTTTTCCCAATCCTGACACTCATGGACGAAGATCCGCCCCAAAGCGTGGGAGTCCTGTACATCGCGCCGCTGAAGGCCCTGATCAACGACCAGTTCGGGCGCCTGAGCGACCTGTGCGAGGAAGCGGGAATCCGGGTCACACGCTGGCATGGGGATGTGCCTCAGAGCCAGAAAAAGCGGCTCCTGAAGAAACCCGCCGGGATCCTGCAGATCACGCCGGAGTCCCTGGAGTCCCTCATGATCACCAAACACATGGAGATCCCGTCGCTGTTTCACGACCTGCGTTTCATCGTGATCGACGAGATTCACTCCCTGCTTCGGGGTGACAGGGGACTGCAGACTTTCAGCCTCATCGAGCGGATGTGCCGGACCGCCGGATGCAGTCCCCGGCGCATCGGACTGTCGGCCACGATCGGCAGTCCGGAGGAAGCCGGGAAGTTTCTCTCTGCGGGCAGCGGCCGGGGTTGTGTGATCCCGAAGTTTGAAGCCCCGAAGGAAGTGTGGCGGATCTCCATGGAGCACTTTTACAATACCGGTGCCCAGGCGGATGCGGGTGCGGGCCATCCCGTCCTGCAGTGGCAGTCCGGTCAGGAGCAGCCACAGTGGGAGAGGCAACGGCGTGCATTGAAGGCCGGCATCGGCTCCCTGTCACAGGATCAGCCGCCCATGGAGGAGCTTGACGGGCCCACGGACCAGGCGCCGAAGGCCGCCGATCCGGGACTGGGATACATCTTTGAGCACACACGGGGCAAGAAGTGCCTGGTGTTCACCAACTCCCGGGAAGAATGCGAGTCGGTGTGCCAGTTTCTGCGCCAGTATTGCGAAATCCGCCATGAACCGGAGCGGTTTCTGATCCACCACGGCAATCTCTCGGCTTCCTACCGCCAGAGCGCGGAGGAGGAAATGAAGGATGACGACTCCCTGCAGTCGGTGTGTGCCACGGCGACCCTGGAGCTGGGGATCGACATCGGGCGGCTGGAGCGGGCCTTCCAGATCGATGCGCCATTTACGGTGTCCGGCTTCCTGCAGCGCATGGGGCGCACAGGCCGGCGGGGCGACCCTTCGGAGATGTGGTTTGTGATGCGGGAAGAACACGCAGAGGCAAGGGCCATGCTGCCGGAGATCCTGCCCTGGTATCTCATTCAGGGTATCGCCCTGGTGCAGCTGTACATCGAGGAGCGGTTTGTGGAAGAACCCCGGATGGACCGGCTGCCCTTCAGCCTGCTCTATCACCAGACCATGAGTACCCTGGCCTCCTGCGGGGAAATGACCCCGGCGGAACTCGCCACCCGGGTCCTGACCCTCTCGCCCTTTCATCGCATCTCCCAGAAGGATTTCCGGACGCTGCTGCTGCACCTGATCGAGATTGACCACATCGCGAAAACCGAGAACGGGGGCCTCATCGTGGGGCTGACAGGAGAGCGCATCGTGAACAGCTACAAGTTCTTTGCGGTGTTCCAGGAAAACGTGGAATATGCCGTGAGGGCGGAGAGCGAAGAACTGGGCACCATCTGCAAACCGCCTCCGGTGGGGGACAAGATTGCCATTGCCGGCCGGGTCTGGCTGGTGGAGAAAGTGGATCACAAGAAGCACGAAGTCTACTGCAGGCGGGTCAAGGGACACATCCCTGCATACTTTGGGGACTGCGCCGGGGACATCCACACGCGGATCCTGGAAAGGATGTACAAGGTGATGGGAGAGGAGAGGTCCTATCCCTATCTCATGAAGCATGCGGTGGCCAGGCTGGGCCAGGCCCGGGAGAACTTCCGGAATTCCGGCATGCTGACAAAACCCCTTGTGCACCTCGGGGGCAACATGTGGGTGCTGTTTCCCTGGCTGGGCTCTTATGCCTTCCTGGCCATGGAGCGGTTTTTGAAACTGAAGTGCGGCGAACGCCTGCAGCTGCGGGGACTGAGCCCCACAAGACCGTATTACATCACCTTCACCATGAAGGTCAGCGAAGCGGAGTTTTACCGCATTGTGCTGGAGGAAGCCGCGAAGGAATTCGATCCGCTGGATCTGGTGTATCCCGGCGAAGTCCCGGTGTTCGAGAAGTACGACGAATTCGTGCCGGAGGAACTCGTCCGCAAGGGCTTCGCCCATGGGGTCCTGGATGTAGCTGGAATGAAACAGCGTGTCATGAGCTGGAAAGCCGTCCAGGATGCCGATGATGGCCGACAGGGGCAGGAAGGGACCAGAGGACTGCCGGGACTTTGAAGAACATGGACTGCCCAATACGAAACCGAGGCCATAAAGAACAGGAAAAAGCGTCTCATCCTGCATGACCGGTGTGAATACAGCGGTACGGGATGAGACGCTTTTGTGCGAATGCGAAGAAAACCGGTCCAGGAACGTTCAGACAGCTCAGAGTGATAAATCATCGGATTGCCGGGTACCGGTCAGTTTTAACAGCGTGGTCAAAGTTGTCGATTTATATAGAGGACACAATTCCCTGAGCACAGAAAAGTCCAGTTGGCTGAATGCATCCTGATCTATTCTCAAGTCGTCAAAGAGCAGCTGCTGCAGATGCTTTCTGGAGCGTATTGGCTTGACTGTGCAGAGCTTGTCGCATATAGCTTTTTCGGGCGTGGCCATCAAAAAAGGTCTTTCATTTTCGTAGCATATTTCAATTTCGAATGGAAAAGGACCGTGGAATATCCTGATATATATGTACCGAACCAGTGCCTGAAGGTTTTTTTCTTTCTTTTCCGGCATGTTGCACTCGTATAGATTTTTGCCCTCTCCGGTATGAGTCCATGGCAGGAAAGGGCATAATCAAAAGACAAATATGACGGTGTACAGATCGCTGCCGCTTCCAGATAACCGGAAACTTTCGAACCAGTCTCATACAGATTCTTTTTCAGCATTTCATAGGGTTTGAGCGTGTTTTCTCCTTCTACCAACAGTTTTAGTTAGTAGAAGGAGCAAATAACGATTCTGATTGCAGGCTATATCATGAAAATGAAAACCCGGCAGGAAATCCCGCCGGGTAAGTTTCAAGATGGTGGGGTCGATGCGACTCGAACGCACACGAGTTGCCTCACTACCGCCTGAAGATAGCGTGTCTGCCAATTCCACCACGACCCCATGTTGTCTGCTGCAGTTGCTGACTGCCTGTTTATCTTACCAAACCAGGAAAGATGACGCAAGAAATTTCTGAACACCGATGCCTGCAGGGGGCTGGCAAAGTACATGCTGCTTCGGGAAGCCATCACTACACCTCGGCTGTGTTTGACATTCCTGCATTCGCCACAGACAATTTTTCTGAACATACAGGAGGACAGATCCATGGCACTGGCTGAAGTGAACTTCTTTTCTCAGACTCTCATGCGTACGGTTCCGTTTTACGCCATCCTTCCCTGTGACAAGACAGGATTTGACGGGAAGCGGGAAGAAAACACACCGTTCAAAACCCTCTACCTGCTCCATGGCATTTTCGGCAACTATACCGACTGGGTCACAGGGACCCGGATCCTGCGCTGGGCCACGGACTACGGCCTGGCTGTCATCATGCCAAGCGGCGACAACCGGTTTTACACTTACAACAAGGCAAACGGCGAAGACTATGCAGCGTTCATCGAAGAACTGGTTTATGTGACCCGGGACATGTTCCGACTCTCTCATGACAGGAAAGACACCTTCGTTGGCGGCCTGTCCATGGGCGGTTATGGAGCCATCACCAACGGACTGCGGTATCCCCATCTGTTTTCCCGGATCATTGGCCTGTCCAGTGCCCTGCATTTTCCCACCATGCTGGAGACAATGGAGGATATGCCGGAAACCCCAGACTGCTATCCCTTTGGCAGGACGTTTCTGTCCACGATCTTCGGGGATGTGAAAAACCTGAAGGAGAGTGACAAGAATCCGGTGGTCCAGGCAAAGAGGCTCGCAGACAGCGGGCACCCCCTGCCGGTATTCTACCTCAGCTGCGGCGTTGACGATGAGCTGTATTCTGTAAATGAGGCATTTGTGAAAACGCTGCAGGATCTGGGATATGATGTCGTCTGGAAACCCGGACCGGGTGCGCATGAATGGGACTTCTGGGACCGCGCCATTGAGGATGTGATCCGGACCTGGCTGCCTTTGGAGAATCGGGAATCCCTGGGCAGCGGCAATATCGGTCCTGACCGCACAGGAGACTGAGAGCTGCCGGAGACGCCAGAGAAGCACCTGGGAAAGAAAACCGAGTGTTTTGGTATATAATTCAGATAGAGTTCAGGAATCATTGGATTCGGACTGTGCCTGGCAGGATTTCTGCGGCCGGCATACGTACCCGGAACCCTTGACCGTTCCCAGGAGGTATACTTATGAACTGGCAGCAAATATTGATCATTGTGATTGGAGCCCTGCTCCTGATTGGAGGCCTTCCCGCTATCTGGCGGTTTGCGAAAGGCAGCGCCCGGATCATTCTGTCCGTGGTCCTGTTCCTGGTCATTGTGGCCCTGATCTGGTGGGCCATCACCGGACTGGCAGCTGCAGTCTGACACAGCTGAATCATGACAGTGAACTCCCCGCAGCGATTGCTCCGGGGAGTTTTTTTCGATGGCCCAGAAGACTGTGCGGCATCTGCACGCCAATCCGAAGACGGGCATTCCGGTTGAATCCCGCAACATGCAGATGCCACGATGATGGCGGTGACCCGGAAAGGAGACAATGTCATGGATGCAAACAATCAGGCCAGCGGTCTGCACTTCACCTTCGAAAAACGCGGCTGCCGAAAGCTCCTGCAGAAACACGATACGCTGGAATTGTCAGTGACGGACACCATCACCCGACAGGCAGACCACGACTTCTTCAAGACCAAGTACGCCTCGAGACAGAAATGGAATGGGCTGCCGATCCTGGAATGCCGTGTCAATGATCCCTCCGCCGGCAGTGTCCGGGTTGCATTCACCAGGGAAGGAACCCGGATCTGTGTAATATACCTGACAAGGACCCTCCTCAAGAAAGCTTTCACCCAGGAACTGGAGTCGTTCCTGAAGGGGGCCGGCGCATGAAACGGATCCCTCTGCGGCAGGCGCAGGTGAAGTGGCTGGCGGCCATGCGGCGGGCGGATCTGGTGTCCATCACGTTGTGGACCTTCAAGAAAGACCGCTGGGTGAAACTGGAGCAGACAGGTGGCGAGTGGGTTTTGACGGAATCCGGTTTTGTGAACAGCCAGACCACCCTCGTAACTGCCTCCGCAAAGAAAGCGCTGAAGGAAGCCTTTGCCCGGGAATTTCCACGCAGCACACAGCTCTATATACAGGAAACATGACGAAAAAGGCAGCCGGTTCACACCAGGAAGGGCTGCCTTTTCTGTTCCCGGAAACCTATACAGCCGGCAGTCAAAGCCACCATCGGCACCCCTGTCAGTATTTTACTGTTATATGGTGTTTACACACTGTGTCCAACTGTTATATACTGTTTTTGCGAAGAAACTGGCCCTCAATGGACCGGCAGAGAGGAGGCGTGCCATGGAAATCCAGATATCCCACACATCCATGGAACCGATCTACGAACAGATCGCGGGCCAGATCCGGCTGCAGATCCGGGAAGGAACCCTCCAGGCACAGGATCCGCTGCCTTCTGTGCGGGGATTTGCCCGGGAATACCGGGTGTCGGCGCTGACCGTGAAAAAAGCCTACGACTTGCTGGAGGAAGAAGGATTCGTCCATACGGTCCATGGAAAGGGCACCTATGTGGCGGAGATTTCTGCCAATACCGTCCAGGAAGAGCTGCAGAAACAGCTGGAATCCCAGTTCCTGCAGGCGCTGGCAAAGGCGAGGGCCATGAAACTGACAGAGGAGGAGATCCTGGACCTGGTCCGGATGCTCATGGAGGAATACAGATGAGGGAAGCTACCACATATGAAGACCGCAGCCAGCCGCTGATCGAATGCACGGCTGTGCAGAAACACTACCCGGACTTTGCACTGGATGTCACGCTGACGGTGCCGGAAAACACCATCGTCGGACTCGTGGGCCTCAATGGCTCGGGAAAGACCACGCTCTTCCGGCTGCTCACAGGGCTCGCCAAAGCGGATGCAGGAAGCTGCCGGATGCTGGGACAGGCAGCGGACAGCCTGTCTGTGTCGATGAAGGAACAGATTGGCGTGGTGCTGGCAGATACCGGGTTTCCGGCGGTCTTCACCCCCCGGGATGTCAAAAAGGTCCTGGCGGCGTTCTACACACAGTTTGATCCGGCGTACTTCGATGCCCTGGTAAAGCGGTTCGCCATCCCGTCAGACAAAGCCATCGAAACATTTTCCACGGGCATGAAGGCACGGATGCGCGTGATTGCCGCCATCAGCCACCACCCGAGGATCCTGCTGCTGGATGAACCCACGGCAGGGCTGGATGTTGTGGCACGCAACCAGATCCTGGACCTGCTGAGGGAATATATGGAGACCCCCGGCTGCAGTATCCTGATCAGCTCGCATATCGCATCGGATCTCGAGAATCTCTGCGATTCCTTCCGGCTGATTTCCAGAGGCCGCATCCTGCTGGCAGAGGACATGGATGTTCTCCGGGACGAATATGGGTATGTGAAGGTTTCCGCCAGTCTGGCCAGATCCGTGGATCTGAAAGGTGTGGTTTGCCAAAAGACAAACCCTGACGGGTCCATAGAAGCCCTGGTGAGCGACCGGCAGTACTACCAGGACAACTACCCGCGACTGCTGGTGGAGCGCGGTGGTGTGGATGAGGCACTGCTGCTGTTTGAAGGGGCGGATGTGGTGTTTAACCGGGATCCGCACTTGCGTGAGGCACGAAAGGAGAACAACCGATCATGAAGGGACTCGCTGTGTATGACCTGACCTGGCTCAAGGGCCAGAAAAAACTGCTGATGATCCTTGCCGCTCTGACGATCCTGTATCTGGTGATGGATGGCACAACGGTGCTGTTTCTCTCGGTGATCTACCAGATGCTGATGCTTCGGACCCTGGAATGGAACCTGCGGGCTGAAAACAGCCGGTTTCTGTTCACACTGCCCTTCACACGCCGGGAGTATGTACGGGAGAAGTACCTGTTCATTCTGGGATCGTCCCTGGTCCTCACCATTGTCCTGTATATCCTGGCCCTTGCTTTCCATCCAAACAAAATGATGGAACTCACCGCCATGCTCGGGGTCATTCTCCTGGAACTCCTGTATTTTTCCGCGATCCTCATCCCCATGATGATCAAGCTGGGTTCCAATATGCAGGTCTGGCTGACGGTGATCGTGGTGGCGATCGCCTCCCTGACAGCGCTGATGATCGGCGGGCTGCAGGAAACCGTTGGACAGTGGGTGACCGTGATCCGGGGGAATCTGCCGGTTGTGTACACGCTGGTGGCACTCCTTGGACTGGTGTGTCTGGGTGTGTCCATGAAAATCAGCGAAGGGATCCTGGGCCGGGAGGAACTCTGACAGGGAGCCTGCTGCCTGTCATTAGAGTAACCCTGCCATCCTGCCGATGACTGCCGGGACTGGAAAGGAGGAGGAATATGAAGGGTCTCTTTGTGAGCGACCTGCTGTGGCTGAAGCATCAGAAGCGGTTTCTGCTCTCGCTGCCGGGTCTTCTGGGTCTGTACCTGGTTCTGGATATCCAGATCTCCCTGATCATGCTGTATCTGACCATCATTCTCCAGGGCGGTCTGCTGCAGCTGGTATTGCAGAGCCTGCAGCCGGAAACAGCACGGTTCCTGTTCGCGCTTCCGGTTTCCCGCCGGGAGTTTGTCCTGGAGAAATATGTCCTGATCCTGGGCCTTTGCGGCCTGGGAATGCTGACAGCGGGTGGTCTGTGCGTGCTGTTTCGCCCACATCATGCTGCAGATCTGCCGGAAGTGCTGGGAATCGGCGTGATCTGGCTGCTTTTCTTCACGGCGTTTCTGATCCCGATGGCGATCCGGTTTGATACCGGAGTGCGGATCTGGATGGTAGTTCTGCTGATGTTCGCTGCAGCCATTCTTTCCTATGTTAAGGGAGAGGCAACGCTGCCAGATACATTCTTTTGGGAATGGATGCAAAACCACCGGATGACGGTCTTCCTGCCGCTCGCGGTGCTCTGCAGTGCAGGGTGTGCGGTTTCTGCGTTCATCAGCAAGAAAATGCTGGAGTCCAGAGAATACTGAGTGCCGAAACCGGAGAGTCAGCGAGGGCTGAACCGGAGAGTCAGCGTGACAAAAAGGTCTCCGGTGTTCCGTGGAAGCCGGATTTCTCCCTGGATGGAACAATGTGGTTTACTGCAGGATGTAATCCCTTCCATTATTCTTTACCGGGGTATACAATGAAGCTGCAACACAGAAGGGAAATGATAGTTGATGAAAGAATCCTTGAATGCTGTCCTGATCAACAAATCCGCTGCCGCCTATGGAGAGCAGCCGGTTTACCGCATGGTATTCCAGACACCGAAGGGCATCTGTTCTTTCCGGGTCTCCGCAGATGCCTACAATGCCGGACGGATCGGACAGAAAGGGATGCTGACATACTCCAGCAACCGCATGGAATCCTTTGGCACCATTCGAAACAGCTTCAGCCAGACAGTCACAGAACGTTCCTGGCTTCGCCTGCAGGCATAATCACAATAGTCCACACACCGGTGATCCCGGTGTGTTTTTATAACCGGATGCTGTGCGCCGGAGTTGCGGCTATCCGGTTGCGGGAGGGTCGGTAAACGACCACACGCCACCAGAGGCAGGTTGCGGCAAGCTTTCGCTGTTGGTACACTGAAGGATATGAACTGGAAGGGATTCAGGAAAGGGCTGGTGCTGAGCACCCCTATCATGACAGGCTACATACCGGTGGCTGTAGCCTATGCAGCCACAGCTTTGTCCACAGGACTGACTCCCTGGCAGACCGTGGCCATGTCACTGTTTGTCTACACAGGTGCCGGGCAGATGGCGGCGGTGGCCATGATCGGCCAGGGTGTGTCTCTGCTGGGGATCACCACAGCGGTGTTCATCATGAATCTCCGCCATGTGATCATGAGCACAGTGATTATGGAGCGCCTGCGCCGCAGTTCTCTGGGGGTTCGTGTGCTGCTGAGTCTGGGCATCACGGATGAAGTCTTCGCGCTGGAAACCGCCGGAGGGCAGGCGAAGGGAGCTGACAACGCAGCCTGTTTCGCAGGGATCGCTCTGGGAGCCTGGGCTTCCTGGGTCATCGGCACGTGCATCGGCTGCGGGATGACGACGTTCCTGCCGCCGGAACTGATGAGCGCCCTTGGCATTTCGCTGTATGCCCTCTTCATTTCCATTCTCACGCCGCAGATCCGGCAGCACCTGCCGCTTGCCATGGTGGTGATAGTTTCGGCTGTGACCAGCACACTGATCGACTCCAGCCAGGGAATCATCATCGGGTCTCTTGCGGGGGCTGCAGCGGGGATGTTTCTGGTGAAGGAGGAGGACCTGCCATGAACATGCTGGTGCTGACCATCTGCCTGGCGCTCTCCACAGCGATTCCCCGGATCCTGCCGGCGGTTTTTATTTCCCGGATGCACTTTTCCAGAGGCGCAAGGAAATTCCTGCGGCTGCTGCCGGTCTCGGTCATGGCTGCCCTGATTTTTCCCGGTGTCATCCAGTCATCACCCAATGCGACTGCCTGTCTGACGACGATCGGACTGTCGGTTTTCTGCGGACTGATGAACTGGCCTCCAATCACCGCCGTGCTTGCCAGTGCCGGGGCTGTCTGGCTGCTTCTCGTGCTGATGTGATCAGGTGCGGACATCCATCCGGATCACGTGATCTTTACAGAAAAGGCCGTTGTACATGCGGCCTGCTGATACAGTAGAACGGAGACTCATATGCATTTTGAACTCTTTCATCTGGGGCCCCTGACGGTGTACACCTACGGGTTCCTGATTGCCATTGGCATCCTGGCCGCCTTCTTTGTGGCGGACCGTCGGGGCAAAGCCATGGGGATGGATACATCTCATCTTGAAGGCATCACCCTGACGGTGTGCATTACGGGGTTTGCCTGCTCCAAGCTGCTCTATATCCTGACAAGGCTGCCGGACATCATTGCCGATCCGGGGATCCTGATGAATCTCGAAGACGGCTGGGTGGTCTATGGCGGCATCATCGGTGGTTTGCTTGGCGGGCTCTGGTACTGCCGGCGTCATCAAATGAATTTCATGGAGTGGTTTGACCTTCTGATACCGGAAGTGGCGCTCGCACAGGGATTCGGGCGACTGGGCTGCTTCTTTGCGGGATGCTGCTACGGCATTCCGGTGGAATGGGGCATCACATTCCCGGAAGGCGGACTGGCCCCGGCTGGCATTCCGCTGTTTCCCAGCCAGCTGATTTCCTCGGCGTTTGACTTCGGGATGTTCTTCTTTCTGTGCTGGATCGCAAAGCGGAAGAAGTTCAACGGCGAAGTCGGTGCCTGGTACCTGATCCTGTATTCAGTGGGGCGTTTCATCATCGAGTTCTTCCGCGGCGACCTGATCCGGGGTGCAGTGGGAACCCTCTCCACTTCACAGTTCATTTCCGTCTTCACGCTGGCTGCCGGCATTGCGATCCTGGTCGTCATGCGACGACGCAGCGATACTCATAAAATAACAAAGGACTGAAGCCGTTTCCTCCAGGGAATCCGGACGTCAGTCCTTTTTTCAAATATCCCGATGGTGGAAGCCGTAGGTTTCCATAGAAAACCGGTTTGCAAGGCTGGTCAACGGCAATGGCATGGACTTTGAGAAAGAAGTTACATATGACTATAATTTTTGTATAAGAACTGTCTACAGGAGGATTCATATGAAGTACAGTTATATGCGAATCTCAGGGGTGTTGCTGACGGTGCTTTTTATCGCTGGATGCACTCCGGCAGTCAACGATCGCACAACGGCTCAGACCGATGGTGAAGTCCGGTCGCAGCAGGATTTCATCCTGTCTGATTTATTCCCTTCCAGTACAGATGAGAACAGTTTCTGTGAAGGCATGATAGACAGCAGCAGCCTCTGGAAAGCCGAAAGGGAGATGCCAGTCTATGCAACCGGAGATAACGGACCGCAGATTCAGACAGAACCCGTAAGTCATATTGAGAAAGGGCAGAAATTCCGGGTCTTTGACCTTGCTACCTGGCCTGCAGGAGAAGCGGGAACATCTGTCTTGTATGCACTGCTTGCAGATGGATCCGGATGGACGGTAATGTCTGATGGAAAAGATGGTTTGAATCTGACAGCCAGTCTTCTGAAGAGCGCCAAATGGCCGGAGAAATTTCCGGTGCAGCTGGTATCAGGCGCAAAGATGTATGACGAGCCGGGTGGAAAAATCCTGAAAACCAGTCCGGAACAGTTGCTGGCATCTGCTGTTACGAAGGGACCGGATGATTCAGTTTGGGGACAGACGGATGCAGGCTGGTTTCCGTTTCTCACTGACGGAAAA
>ERZ778515.601-NODE-601-length-30755-cov-8.602313_pt1 | contig 30755 bp, 24 predicted proteins | sample MGYA00510343_ERZ778515 | MGnify/ENA primary metagenome ERZ778515 (study PRJEB29527, sample SAMN07138965) | mouse gut metagenome | material: feces | host: mouse | place: China:Nanjing | collected 2016-01-25 ...
GTTACGAAGTCTATGAAACAGGAATCTTACGACTTTAGTCGTGAGAGGTTCAAAAAAGATGTGATGATTAGGGATTATGAAAAATAACCTGTTGAAGCAGGCAAATGGGAGTTAGTGTGAAATCAAAGATTTCACCATCTTGATTTTTATGCCTGCTAAAGCAGGCAAATGGGAGTTAGTGTGAAATCAAAGATTTCACCATCTTGATTTTTATGCCTGCTAAAGCAGGCAAATGGGAGTTAGAATGAAAAAGAAAGCTTTATGTCTGATAGTACTTTTGACTATAGTGCTTTCGCTAGGAAAGCTTATCAATTATTATTGCATAACGAAAAATATGACAGAAAAAAATCTTTCTATTATATGGGCACAGGGAGAGGATTTAGACTCAAATGACAAATGGGTAATGACAACCATGCTATATCGGAAAAAGTTGGGGAAACCAAAAGAATTGTTGGAGGACAGATATTTTTTTCGAGATTTTATCAGCAATAAGGACCATACAAAACTTCTCTCACTAATTGGGTATAAAAAAGTTGCGGAGTATGATATAGAAAAAAAAGAACTGATTGATATTGTGAATGTAGAACAGCTGAAGACATTTCTCAAAGAAAAAGGTTATCAAGAAAAGCAGTATGCAGATGCTCTACTTTGCTGCCCACGATATTATGACAATGAAAATAAAATTAGTGTATTGTATGGCAAATTTATTATAGGGTATTCTAGTCAACAAGGTTTGGAACTTTTATACATATTAGATACAGCGGATAATGTATATAGCTGGGCAAAAAATGATAGTGTTTTGCTGGTTTGTCAGTATGACCATAGACTTGCCTATTATGATTTAGCGACACAAAATCGAAAAGATCTTATTCGAAATGTACAGACAATTTCTCCTATTGCTGAGAATGGGACATTTATTCTCGGAGAAGCAATCGGTTCTGTGACATGGCTTTATGATTTAGAGCATAACAAATTTACAAAGGTATGCAAAAATATGATTGGATATCCAGAGTATCAAATATCACCAGATAATCAATATCTTTTGTGGAGAGATAACATACCAGTTATGACACAGGAATTTGATATTTTGTATATCGTGGATTTAGAAAGTGGGAAAAAGATTCGACTTAAAACATGGGGATTTGACACGCCAGTTTATGGGATGACATGGAATTAGGCAAATCTTAAATATTTTGCGATTGGCGGTATGCCGGATATAATGTGTTTAATATTCTGTGTTGTGTCTACATTATTGTGGGCACGTATCGCTGCAAAGTTTGCGAACAAGGTAAGCGCTGTTACCTTAAATCGGGCAATCGGCGTCGTGCTTGCTGTTCTTGGTGTTGTAATTCTTATTGTAAATATTATGACAAAATAGAATAGAATAGTGTGAAAAATAAATTTTTCACACGGCAAATTTGTGCTTACGCCCAAATTCGCAGATTTTGGCAAGAATGGAGATTTATATGGAAGAAAAAGATGCATATTATTACTATATAAAAGCAAATGAATATTATAACAATGGTAAGATAGAAGAAGCAATTCCTTTGTTGCTGCGGACTGATTTTCTCCGCGCACAACGGCTGTAACATTTGCGCCTCATGAGATTGCCTCTACAACAATCAAATTCCCTTCTTTGTCATTTGCACAAATTACTGCGATTTTCGTAGTTTTCCTCCTAATTTCTTTTCCTAATCTCTTGGAATTTTCCTTACATTTGCTGCGGCAAGAAAATTTCAAGAGATTTTTTGATTTTATTTGTGATTTGTTTGCTGCTTACAAGATTATAATAGCATTGTAGAGAAGATAAACTTTCCCTACTCAATTGTAAGGACTATTGAGATAAGGGAAAACGTTGACATCTTCTATACTGAATTTTATAATATTAGGCAAGAAAATGTGTGAAAATAATATGAAAATTCGTTTGTTAAGGAATGAAGTATGAAAAGAAAATATAAAATAGGAAACCCAAGATTGAAAACTATTACAAGAAAATTGAGAGGAATTTTATTGTGTATTGTTATTTATATATTAATAGGGTGGAAAATACCAGTTGTTTGGCGTATAGAGACATTAAAGTTACCAAAGGGCTGTAAAACTGTGTATCATACAAAAGTAAGGATATCTGATGTTTACTGGCTGCATATAGAAGGAGAAAAAGTTTTAAAATATGATGAAGGCTATGAAGCGCTAAAGGAATATATTGAAGAATATAATTCTAAAAAGGCACTTGAATATATTCAAATATACCCATATGGCGGAATGTCAGATCTTGCAATCTATGATTCTCAAAATGATATAGAATTTTGGCAGCAGACGGACACAGAGGCCTACATTAAGATAAGTTACTTAAAAATTGTAGAAAAATAACTGACAGGTAAATTTGTAACAAAGCATTATAGGAAAGTAACTAAATTCGCAATATATGCCTACACTATCATTATAAATGATAGGAAATAGAATTATGATAAGGTGTACAATAATTTTATACTGGCGGTCGAAAAGACTGACTGCTCAGTATAATGTGATGCACACAGGCTACAATCTGAAAAATCTTATATGACAATTTTTCAGATAGGAAATATGCCATTTCGTGGCTATAATAATATTTATTAAGAAAGGGGAAAGATGTTATGAAGATCAGTTTACAGGGCATTGCGGAGCAAAGACAATGGGAGGAGAAGGGATATTCCTTGCCAAAGTATGATATGCAAAAGGTTACAAGAGCAACAAAGGAGAATCCATTTTGGATTCATTTTGGAGCAGGTAATCTATTTCGCGCGTTTCATGCTGTTTTGGTACAAAACTTGCTAGATGCTGGAAAGTTGGACAAGGGGATTCTTGTCGCAGAGGGATTTGACTATGAGATTATAGAGAAAATGTATGCGTCACACGATAATCTTGGCATTGCAGTGACATTGAAGGCGGATGGAACAATTGATAAGAAAGTGGTTGGGAGCGTTGCGGAGGCATTGCCATTGGATTCAGACAATGACATGGCATTTGCGCGGTTGAAGGGAATTTTTGCGAATGATTCGTTGCAGATGGCGACATTCACAATTACCGAGAAAGGGTACAGTTTGACCAACGCAAAAGGAGAATTTCTGTCTGATGTGGCGGTAGATTTTGCGGCGGGACCAGAAAAACCAGCAAGCTATATGGGAAAAGTATCTGCTTTGTTGTATGCGAGATTTTGTGCTGGGAAAAGGCCTATTGCAATGGTTAGTACAGACAATTGTTCACACAATGGAGATAAGTTGTATGCGGCAGTCTCAGCGTTTGCTAAAGCATGGGTGGAAAATAAAAAGGTAGCTGCAGACTTTTTAAACTATATTGATTCCAACAAAGTTTCTTTTCCTTGGAGCATGATTGATAAGATTACCCCTAGACCGGACGCATCTGTTGAGAAAATTTTGCTGGAGGATGGTGTAGAAGAACTAGAACCCGTTATCACTTCAAAAAATACATATGTCGCGCCGTTTGTAAATGCTGAGGAGACAGAGTATTTGGTGATTGAGGACGATTTTCCAAATGGAAGACCTAGACTTGAAGAAGGCGGTATCTTATTTACTGACCGAAAGACCGTAGATAAAGTTGAGAAAATGAAAGTGTGTACTTGTCTAAATCCATTGCATACATGCCTTGCAATATATGGCTGTTTGCTTGGATACCACAAGATTTCGGATGAGATGCAAGATAAAGAATTAATAAAATTGGTTGAGACAGTAGGGTATCAGGAGGGACTTCCTGTCGTAATTAATCCTAAAATTCTAAATCCAAAGGAATTTATTGATACAGTGCTTAAGGTGCGCATTCCGAATCCGTTTATGCCAGATACGCCGCAGCGAATCGCGACAGACACATCACAGAAGTTGGCAATTCGTTTTGGGGAAACTATTAAAGCTTATCAAGCGGATGACAATCGCAAAGTCGATGAACTGCACATGATACCGCTCGTACTTGCTGGTTGGCTGCGCTATTTGATGGCGGTGGATGATAATGGTGAGCCATTTACGTTGAGTTCTGATCCATTGCTTGAGACATTGTGTCCACAGATGGCAAAGCTAAAATTGGGTGATACAGATGTGGAAGAGGTTTTAAGACCAATTATGGAAAATGACAAAATTTTTGGTGTGAATCTATATAAAGTAGGGTTGGCTGACAAAGTATGCAATTATTTTAGAGAATTAGCAGCACAACCGGGAGCAGTTCGCAGCACATTACAGAAATATATGCAATCTTAGAGGATAATACAATATGAAAACAGAAGTGCTTTTCAATGATGGTTGGGAATTTATAAAACAAAAGTTGGAGACTAGCTTGGAGGAAGTCTGTGCGAAAAAGGACTGTTTTGTGTCTGTTGGACTTCCACATGATTGGTTGATTGAGCAGGTAAATGATTTATATGAAAGTAGTGCGGATGGTATCGAAAGTGCTTTCTGTGGAATAAAACTGACAAAGAAGTGGTCAGTTTGTGCTTTGACGGCGTTTATATGGATTGTCAAGTGTACATAAACAGAGAGTTGGCAGGCGAGTGGAAATATGGTTATTCTGCTTTTTCGGTTGATATGACTTCTTTTCTTCAGGAGGGCAGCAATGAAATTATGGTATGTGTTCGCCATCAATCTCCGAATAGTCGTTGGTACAGTGGCGCCGGGATTTATCGAGATGTTAGACAAAAGTAAAGGAGGGAAATATAAATGGAAATCCTGGCAATTATGAAACGCTCTTTGGAGAGGTAGATGATATTGTATCAGCATATGAATATGCGGCGTCACTTCCTTATGTCGATCCCAACCGCATCTATCTAGGAGGACATAGTACAGGAGAGACTCGTGCTCTTTTGGCTTCAGAGTACACTGACAAGAGTTGTAGCGCAAAAGATTATTCAAGATACAGGAACAGAACCCAATATTTCTATTACACAGGAAGAACTTGATACAGCGATGGATTCTGAGCCAGAAATTCCAATGCCAGTGATGGAGCAGCATATAATTGAGGAGTTGGGAATGAACATTTCGTATCCATATCTGTGGAACTTGGAAAATATATCCGAGGAGGGGAACCCTTCTTATATGCTATATTGTCGATATGAGGACAATAATATTTGGGATATATCTATCTTGCGGCTTAATTTGTTTACACCAGAAAGTGGATTGGATTTGCAGATTGTGAAAGAGACACTTGAGAGTGATGGATATGATATTCGTGATACAACCATCAATGAATTGCCCGGAGTAAGAGCGGTTGGACAGATGATAAATAACGATAGAACTGTTTTCATCGTTATTTTCCCAAAACGTTTGGTTACGTCGTCCATTAAGGAGTGAAAATTGTGCGCCAAGATGCTTGTATTTGAGTATTTTGGCGCATAATTAGATTGTTGTTTATCCAGAATTCGTATTCATTTCGGGTGAATTGACGGTTGCCACAAAGTAAATTTTCAGTTATAATCAATCCATACACGAATATTGATAACTATATAGAGAATTGTACTGAGAAAATAGGATGTGAAAACTAAGCTTTTTTCAGTATATAAAATATACAAAGTACAAGTGTACGATATAAGCCGTTATAGGGTAAGGACTGTCCAAATTAATGTCTGTGGAGATAGGTAGGCAAACCAAATGAGTTTGGCCACAAGGTCGATGAAGCAGGAAGCTTTAGATAAGGGGTAGTTCACAAAGACAGGGAGGTACATATGAAGACACAAGGCCGACTGATTTCTAATCAGATTACAGAGGGAGTTATCTGGAAGCAACTCCTTTTTTTCTTTTTTCCGATTCTGTTCGGCACTTTTTTTCAGCAGCTTTACAATACTACTGACGCGGTGATTGTGGGAAAATTTGTTGGAAAAGAGGCATTGGCAGCGGTAGGAGGACCGGCCGCAACTTTGATAAACTTGCTGATAGGATTTTTTACAGGACTTTCTTCTGGTGCGACGGTCATTATTGCGCAGTATTACGGCGCTAAAAAAGAAGAGGATGTAAAGAAAACAGTGCACACTGCAATGGCGCTTTCGATTGCTGGCGGTGCTGTGATTATGGTGTTGGGGATTCTTTTTTCCGGGATAGCGCTTAGCGCGATGAACACGCCGGAGGAGATTCTTTCTTTATCAGTGGTTTATATGCGTGTTTATTTTCTGGGCGTGATTCCTTCCCTTGTCTACAACATGGGTTCGGGGATTTTAAGAGCTGTTGGGGATTCCAAACGTCCGCTTTATTTTTTGATTTTGTCTTGCATTGCCAATATTATACTGGATATTTTATTTGTGACAGTGTTGAAAATGGGGGTGGTCGGCGTGGCTGTGGCGACCGCACTGTCGCAGGTTATCAGCGCATTGATGGTGTTTGTGACTCTGATGCGAACACAAGATTCTTATCAGCTTTTTCTAAAGGAAATTCGTTTTTCACCGGTGCTTTTGCACAATATTATTCGCATTGGTCTGCCTGCAGGAATCCAATCAACAATGTACTCTGCTTCCAATCTGATTATTCAGTCGAGCATCAATGCTTTCGGAACGGACACAATTGCGGCTTGGACAGCCTACGGCAAAGTCGATGGAATTTTCTGGATGATTATGGGAGCTTACGGGGTATCGATCACAACTTTTGCTGGACAGAATTTTGGCGCGGGAAAATACGACCGCATTAAGAAAAGTGTGCGTATCTGTTTGGGTATGGCAGCACTAACCAGTATCCTTTTGAGTGTTATTGTACTTGCAGGCGGGCGCGTTTTCTTTGGATTATTTACGGATGACCCAGGCGTGGTGTCAATAGGACTGGGCATGATGCGCGTGATTTCGCCAAGTTATATTACTTATATTTGTATTGAGATTCTCGGTGGCACAACACGCGGTTGCGGTGATGCCATTCCACCAATGTTGATGACGTGTGTCGGTATCTGTGTGCTACGCGTTTTTTGGATATTGGCGGTGGTTCCATTGCGGCCAGAAGTCTCTACAGTCGCATTTAGTTATCCGCTTACTTGGTCGGTGACCTCAATGTTGTTTATCGTCTATTATCTAAAGGGGAGCTGGTTAAAACGTTGTCGCGGGCTATAGCGAGTGTGTCTGTGGTGTACTTTCCAGGAAAATGCTTTGATAAGCCATTTTTTCAAAATCATAGTCATATTTTTCTCTTGCGCGAGCAAACTCTTTTCCATAGAGGTCTGCTTTTTGTTCCATATAGCGGCTTAGTGCCAATGTAAAAACAAATCCTGTGTTTTCTGGGTCTAGTTGTGGAATAGAGAGCTTGACCTTTTGGACTCCTTTTTGGTGAAGTAGAATAAAATAACACCACCATGCTAAAAAATTGTACATATTTTCAACTGTATTCACGGCAAGTTCATTATTAAGGTCAATCTGTGTTATTTCAAGATCATTTTCTAAACCGTCAAAATTTCCTTCCAAAGCGTTAAATAACCGTTCTAATGTATAAGGATTTTTATTCCACCGCGCTTCGCGTGGCAGTTTCACCCAGTAAGTATCATAAAAATACCAGAATAGTTCAATCTTTCCTAAGTGCACACAGTTCGTTAATACAGTGGAATACATTTTCTGTGGTTCAGATGCGTTGCAAACACGATAACACCAATGAAACCGTTTTGGAATATTCCTATGAATGAAATTGAGCATCAGTTCTTCTACCTGTTCCTTTTGGTCGGTGTGCAACAGATAGGATAAATATGCAAAATGATTGCATACATAACAGCGATTGGGATTGTCACTATATTTTAGGAAATTTTGCGCTGCTTTTTCTGCGCGCTTGGTGTCGCGATAGAGCAAAGATAAATACAATTCTGAAATATAATATAAATCAATATCAATGTTATACCGAAACACAAGTTCGGAATAATTTTGCATAAAAAGTTCCATTTTGCAATCATCAATCGGGGCATACCAATAGTAGGCATAATAAATTTCATCATAGATAAAAATAAGAATACTGCACATTTTGGCATCTGGAGTGACTATGCCATCAAGATAAGATTGACTGTCTTTGTAGTATAGTTCTGCATATTTTACAATTTCTCGATAGTTGCAGTTGTATCTGTCTAAAGACATTAAGTAGTACATTGTGTAGAAATACAGATACCATTCTTCTGCTTGCCTGGCAAGCGGCAGAATTTTTTTAAATATACCAGAAAAAACAGAATAATTTAATGTATGCATATCTGCATCTGCGTTCTCTCTGGTGGATTCTCTTACTCTGCGCACCAATGCAGCAAGTTTATTTGATTTTAGTGCGTCTATATCAATCATTCCATATAATGCCATATTGTAATCTCCTAGATGTTGTTTCTCTATTTAAATATTTATTCTAGCAACAGTTTACAAGTCTTTGTAAAAGTTATATTTTTATTTGTATAAATTTTTCTTATGCTGCGTTGTTGTTAATTGGTGTACCTTAATGCCTGATTTCTCCACTTTACAGGAAAAGATTTCTCCGCGTCATATAAATTTGAATATGAAAAACACCTTATATGAGTAAGCTTTCAATAGCATTTTATATATTCAATTTTGCATGGCTGAGTTTACTGGCAAATTAATTATAGCTATTGTATCATGGTTATTGTGACAAGACAAGATACCAACATTTTTGTTAAGGAATTTACAATGATTAAGCCCGGACAATTTGCAAAATACATAGAATTTACGCAGGATGAAATAAAGATGTTCTGTTAGGAACATGACGGGAATTTTGATAAGATGAAACAACACAAAGTGTTTATATTCCAAATGAAAAGATACGCATGGAATTTGCAAAGGAAGATTGTAATACTTCGTTGACTGAAAAATAGAAACATTATACAATATAGATGTCTTTTTGAAATTACAATAGGATAGAAAGATAGAGGCGATACAATGAGAAAATAAGGTCTGTTATTAGGGTTATTTTTGATAATTGTTTTGAGTGGATGTGAAAATGTTGACCAATATAAGATAAGAAGTGCCAGGAATCTTAGAAGATGAAAAAGTAATAAACCAACGATAAGAAAGAGGAGTGTTTCACAATGAATACACGATTAGATATAAAGCTGTCAGATGAGCAACAATTGTTTATAAAAAAGGCATTGCAGGGAGCAAATATTTTGGTAGATGCTTGCATTGGCAGTGGAAAAACGACAGCGATTCAAAGTTTGTGTAATGAACTGCCTAGCACGAAACAGATTTTATATCTGACTTATAATAAACTTCTAAAGTTGGATGCCAAAACGAAGATAAAAAAGAAAAATGTCACAGTAACAAATTATCATGGATTTGCATATCGGGTTTTAATAAAAAATGGAATGTCTGTTGGAGTTTCCGATCTAATACAGGTATTTATTCGACAAAAACCTGTAATACAAAAGTATGACGTTTTAATTATTGATGAGTATCAAGATATAGAACAAGAATTAGCGCAACTATTACAATTAGTAAAAGATAATAATCCAGAGATACAAGTAATTGCGGTTGGCGATATGGAACAGAAAATATATGATAAAACGACTTTAAATGTGGAATCCTTTATAAAAGGATTTTTGGAAGAACATATTCGATTAAAGTTTTCTCAATGTTTTCGTTTATCTTATCATTTAGCTGCGACGCTTGGAAGAGTGTGGAAGAAGGAAATAAAAGGAATAAATCAACAATGTAAGGTTGAAGTTATGACACTGAAGGAAGTAGTATCGTTTTTGGCAGAACAGACTCCAGAAGATATTTTATGTCTAGGAGCAAGGACCGGAGCAATGTCGGATACTTTAAATATCTTGGAGGATGAATACCCTGATAAGTTTAATAAAAAGACTGTATACGCAACAATATCGGATAACGACTCCATAGGAAAAACAGAACCCAATAAGGATTCAGCAATCTTTACAACGTATGATAGCAGTAAAGGATTAGAGCGAAAGATTTGTGTCATCTTTGATTTTACAGAAAGTTATTGGAAGATGAGAATATCAAAACCACAGCAATCCTATTTGATTCTTAGAAATATTTTTTGTGTTGCAGCCAGCAGAGGAAAAAACCATATTATCTTTGTAAAACCAAAAGATGCAATGTTGTCCGAAAAAACGCTTTCTACATTTGTTAAAACAAATCAGAAATTTGATGATTTTGATATGAGCCAAATGTTTGATTTTAAATACAAAGAAGATGTAGAGGCATGTTTTAAACTGTTAAAAATTAACAAGTTAACGTTGGAAGATTACCCAATAGAAATAAAAAGTGCAGATGATTTAATCGATTTATCACCTTGTATTGGAATCTATCAAGAAGCAGTCTTTTTTGATAACTATCAAATAGAAGAAGCAATAAAGCTAAAGCTTTTATTAAATCCTGAATTGAAAGGATTATACACAAAAGCAGTGAAAAATAGTTCACTGGACCAAAAAATATTATTTTTGGTATCTCTTGATACAAGGCAGAATCGATATAGAACACAAGTGGATACTCCGTTTGTCAGTCTAATACAAAGTGAAATGATAAAGGCACGATTAAGAACACGATTCCAGAGCAATGAAGATGCACAGGTGGCTTGTCGAATTGATTTTTATAGTCAAAAAAATAAGGATATTCTGTTTTCGGCGAAGGGATTTGCAGATGTAGTCAAGAATAATATTGTCTATGAATTAAAATTTGTTATTGAGTTGATGCATGAACATTTTTTGCAATGTGCGAGCTATATGATTGCCATGAACTTACAGAAAGGAATTTTGTGGAATACAAGAGATAATACGTCCTATGAGATAGAGGTTCCAGATAGGGGTGCATTTTTGAATGCAGTTACAAAAGCCATCACAAAAGGTGTAATAGAAACCTATTATGAGCCAGCTTTGTTTAAGGAGAAGACAATGGGAAACACAAAAGAGAAATTTGCAGTAATTGATACAGAGACAAACTGGAATGATGAGGTTATGTCAATAGGCATAGTGGTGGCAGATGCAAAGACGAAGAAGAAAATAGATTCAATTTATTATATAGTTGACCCAGAATATAGAGTTGGTGGAATGTTTGCAAATGAATTGCGATTAAATCAAAAGGGAGTATGTGTTGCCAGTAGAAGAAAAGCGTTAAAAGAGATTAAGCAATGGATGGATTCCTACCATGTGCAACGGTTATTTGCTTATAATGCATCTTTTGATAAGAGACATTTGCCAGAATATGCATCCTATAAATGGTATGATATTATGCGTTTGGCAGCATATCGTCAGTATAATAAAGCGATACCAGATTCAGCGGATTGCTATAAGACCGGGAGACTAAAACGAGGTTATGGCGTTGAAGACATTTTGAAAATGTTATGCAATGATAAGCGATATAGTGAGACGCATAATGCTGTTTTGGATGCGGAAGATGAACTGAAAATTATGCAGTTGCTGGGATATCCTATCGATGAATATCATATCGCATTGATATCCGATCAGAAGACTTGTGTTACAGAATCACAGGAAAATAAGGGAGATTTTTCGAGAATGGGAACACAGTATTCCAAAAAGAACAAAGGGATTTTGGGTAAGATTTTTGAAATGTGAAACAGCGGATTCTGTTTCAAGTAATCAAATGCTTATTTTGCATATTTTTCCGAAAATGAGAAACAATAGGAAAAGCAGTAACAACTATGTAATCTTATGGAGGAAAAGTTTATGAAAAAGGCTATATTAAAAAAAGGTTCAACAGTACAGAAGGCGATACTTGCAGCAGTATGCTTTGCTTGCGCACTTTCTGTATCAGCCTGTGGCAAACGGGATAACAGAAATGAAAATAAAGACCCGATTACAGGTGCAGACCAATCTCAAACAAATGAAAGTAATAGCAGTGAGACAGGATCTGGCGCTGCAAATGGTGATTATAGTGCGTTTGACGCAATGATTGGAGATGAGAATACAGACCCAAATAGTATTATGGATTATATTAATACAAATATTGCAGGAGCGGCAGTATCTGATGTTAGAAATTTTTTCTCAGGGCTTTTAAATTTTAGAGATGATATTCGAGATATTGATTTTACACGACTTGAGGATAGTAGACAATATATGCCAGAGGATATGATTGCCTTTATGGAGCTGATGCGTCTTGAAAAAGGTACACCTTCTATGATTATGTCAGATGAGGAAAACAGAAAAACGATCAATATGATATTGTCTGAGATGTTGGAACGGGCGCGTTTGTTTGAGCAGCACTTAGAAAAATTCCCAAATGAAGTGTCGTCGGAGGCTGCTGCAAGATTGTATGAAGAAATTGCAACAAATGCAATTAGTGGTGGATATAATAAGGCAGAGAATGTGGAACATTTCTATAAAGGAGATACGAGCGATACAATTAGTAAGGAGGTATTAGCGCAGTATCAACAGTTTGTAGATGCAAATCCAAATAGTAATTTGGCAAATGTTATAAAAGAATATATTAATATTTTGCAGACAAATGATTTTAAACTTAATGATAATGTAGAAGAATTTTATCGCGGTTTGCATGAACGGCTTGATGTGAGGAACGTGACAAATGGTAATAATATCAATGCTGGACAGACAGGAAATAATACGACTTCTGGCAATACTGGAACTGTAAATGGCGGGATTAATAATACTACAGAAGACAACGCTACAGAAAATGGTACTTTGCAGAATAATGGTACTATGGAAAATGAAAATACAGAGAACAGCAGTGTGGAGGGCAGTACTGATAATACAGCAAAAAGTAATGCTGGAGCTGTTGACACTGTGATTCAAGGAACCGTAAACAAATGATGATATTGATTTTTGATGGTTTTTAAGCTTCTGTAATTGACAATTGTGCACACCTGTGATAGCGTTAAGTAATAGTAAGAAACGGTAGAAAAATAATTGACATATCTTGGTTTGCTTATTTCTCTATAGTTTCAGTTTCTAAGTATGCATTAAAAGGGTGTGGGGATATGCCATATATTATGACACTTGTGTCACTTTTTACAGCGGACAGTATAATAAAAAGTTGGATTGAGAAGAATTGGGGTGCGAGTCAACAGTGCAAACATGGGATTGTAATTAAAAAATATCACAACAAAGGTGCTATGTTTAATTTTTGTGATAAAAACCAAGATTTGGTTGCAATCCTCTCTTTAGTGCTCAGTGCATTTGTGTCGGGAATCTTTGCAGCGGTATTGCAAAGAAAAGGAGCACGTATACAAAAAACAGGACTTGCGTTGGTTTTGGGTGGTGCTTATAGCAACACTTACGACCGTCTAAAAAGAAAGTATGTGGTTGATTATTTCTCTGTAATGATTGAAACAAAAAATATAAGCAATCAATTTTTGCGAAAGCTTGTCGATAAAATCAATACAATGGTATTTAATCTTGCTGATTTTGGCATTATGATTGGAGCAATATTGTTTGTTATAGACGAGTGCAAAGGCGGACAGGATTAACCTGTCCGCTACTTTATACACACGCGTATCCAAAAGAAAAATGTCATTAGAATCTGATGGACGCTTGGTGCAGGAGTAAGAGAAGATAAACATTCTCTATTTCATTGCACAGAATCATCCAAGAGAAATAAGTCACGAATCCTATATATTATACAGTGATAACGGTTCCGACTTTGGCGTTAATAGCAGCAGCTGTTTTATTTAAGGAAGTGATAATGACTTTTCCATTTGGAATTGCCTCGAGGTAGGATATCGCAGCTAGAATTTTTGGCAGCATATCTGTCTCGCCAAACTGTCCTTCTATAATATAGCGTTTTGCATCTGCGACAGACAATGTTTTTAAGGGTTGTTGATTTTCCTTCTCAAAATTGAGATAAACATAATCGACACTGGTAAGGATTAAAAGCGCATCTGCTTTAAGATCTGTGGCAAGTTTTCCAGCAATACAATCTTTTTCAATTACTGCGGATGCTCCTTTTAGCACATGGTGTTGTTCGATTACAGGAATCCCTCCTCCACCGCAAGCGATGACAACCTGATCTGCGTCAGAAAGCGTTTGGATAGCCGCAATCTCAACAATATCAATTGGCTGAGGTGCTGCGACGACTCTGCGAAAGCCATCAGGTGTTTCAAGAACATAATTTCCCTTATTGACTTCGATATCTGCATCTTCCTTGGACATGTAACGACCAATTGCTTTTTGCGGAGCATAGAAGGCTTCATCATAAGGGTCAACGGTTACTTGGGTTAGAATTGTGCTGACTGGAACGGAGATGCCACGACTTAAAAGTTCTGATTTTAGCGAATTTTGAATGTCGTACCCTACATAACCTTGGCTCATTGCAGAACATACACACATAGGTGCAGGCGTGTAGTCAGAATAGACACGATGGAGTTCTGTCATTGCCTTGTGTATCATGCTTACTTGATGTCCGTTGCTATGCGTAATGGTTAGTTGGTAGTTTGCTTCCACTAAATCCGCCAGTGCCTTTGCTGTTTTTTTTACTGCATCAAGCTGTGCAGATGTGTTAGAGCCCAGCGCGTCATGTCCCAGTGCAACAACGACTTTCTTTTTGCTCATATAATTTTCCTCCTAAAAATTGGACTTCTTAAATTGTAACAGTTCCTAGAATAAAAAACAATATCATTCATAAAATACGAAAAAAGCCACATACTAATTAGCATATAAGCAACTGCTAACAAATGACAAGCTAGATGTTTTTTGCTAACAGTTCCGAAATCAATAGGAAAGGTAAGTGGTTTTTTATATGATGGATTATATCAATGCGTTTTGGGTTGGGGGATTGGTCTGCGCCCTCGCACAGATATTTTTGGACCGAACGAAAATGCTTCCTGGACGCGTGATGGTGCTTCTTGTCTGCACAGGAGCAATCATAAGCTTTTTTGGGTGGTATGAGCCTTTTGCAGAATACGCGGGAGCAGGTGCTAACGTGCCATTATTGGGATATGGAAATATCTTGATGAAAGGTGTGAAGGAGGCTATAGACCAAGACGGTTTTATTGGATTGTTTAAGGGAGGGTTTACAAATGGTGCAGTGGGATGTAGTGCCGCGCTGATTTTCGGTTATCTTGCGAGTTTGATATTCCACTCTAAAGTGACCAAAGCATAACCATTTTTCAATTATATTTCCTCAAAATCCAGTCCGAAATCGGATAATAACTGGCGCATATAAGCATCCCATAGTTTATCAACACTTTTGTCCATAACAAATGTTGTAAATGCGCTACCAGTGATGCAAGTTACTTTTCCGTTGTCATATCGGATATTGAGCACGAGGGAACGAATCAGATTGGCTGCAACTCCGCATTCTGGATTTGCAGCTATTTTTTCAATGAGTAGTGGCGCAGCATGGAGTATTACTTTAAAAGAAACAGGGGTCTTTTTTCCTTTGATAAGTTGCAAACAAAACGGACGAATATCTTGCCAACAGGAGAAAGTAGTGGACTTTTCTTCGCTTTCAAGTAGTTCAAGTTCCTCGTTCGTATAGAAATCTTTGACAAGATGACCATCAATATGAAAAGTGTTGTAAGTAGTGATGATGGCTTCCTCTACCAAAAAAGAATCAAACTGTTCCGATAAGAGTAGCGCGTTCATAATATTTTTTGTTATTTTAATTTCTAATGCAATCATGAGTTCTCCTTTTAACAGAGTTATTGTTTCAATAAAAAAGTAGGACAAGGTACTGTATTAGTATAAAGGTATTTTTAGGAAACTGCAAGTATTTGTAAAAAGTGCTTTTCAAATAATGTGATATATGATAAGATTATACATAGTTATCGATACTAGATATAGTGGTTTTGTAAAAAATGAGAGGTAGATACTGATGAAATATAAGATAATAGTTGACAGTTGTTGTGAGCTTCCACAGAATTTAAAAAATGATGTGCGGTTTGAAATTGTACCACTTACGCTGATTGTGGGAGACAATTATGAAAAGGAAGATAACATGGAGTTTGATCAACGGGAATTTCTTGATGCAGTGGCAGCATGCCCCGTGTGTCCAAAGTCAGCTTGCCCTTCTCCAGAGCGATATCAAAAAGCATATGAAACGGAGGCAGAGCACGTGTATGTAGTCACGCTGTCATCAAAGCTTAGTGGCAGCTATAACAGCGCGGTTCTCGGAAAAAATTTATATCATGAAACATATGGGGAAAAAGATATCTATGTTGTGGATTCCAAGTCCGCAGCTTGTGGTGAGACACAGATTGCCTACAAACTTATGGAGCTAGAGGAAAAAGAACTTACATTTGCAGAAATTATAGAACAGATTGAACAATTTGTAAAGGATATGAACACATATTTTGTGCTGGAAAATCTGGATACACTTCGGAAAAACGGTCGACTTTCTGGCGTTAAGGCACTTGTGGCATCCACACTTAACATTAAGCCAGTGATGGGAGCAGACAATGGTAGTATTATTCAACTTGGACAAAGTATCGGCATGAAAAAGGCGCTGGCAAGAATGGCAGAAACGGCGATTGAACAGGCTGTGGAGGCCGGAAGAAAGCGGCTGATGATTACACACTGCAATAATCTGAAGGCAGCGGAATATGTTCGACGTCATATTGAAGAAAAACTACATTTTAAGGAGACTTTGATTTTGGATGCGGCAGGAGTGAGCAGCATGTACGCCAATGAGGGCGGTGTAATTGTCACAATATAATGATGTGGATAGAAATATAGTATGGATTAGACAGAAGCATTTCCTATTCAATGAAATATCTCCCTTCGATCTTCAAGAGGAAAGGGAGATGTTATTTTGCTCGTGTAAGCAAGTAAAGAAGATTGTTGAGTTGCTGATATTCTTCCTCTGAGCGCTCGTATACACAGAAAAGTTCTTATTTGTCACACAGAATAATTGTATTTTCAAGAAAAAGTTTAATTCTGTTCATCAATTTCTTGTTTTAGCCATTTGTATTCGCGATAGCGCAGGAGAGAAATTTTAAATTCTCTGGAATCCTGCATTATTACAGAGATGGGCATGACAGCAGTAACATATTTAAAATTGACAATACTTTTGGTATTGACGCGTTCAAATTCCTCAAAAGGTTCAAAAATCTGACGAAGTTCTTCTATTTTTTCTGTAACCTCTATTGAAGTACCATCAGTCATATGTAGTTTGCAAATATTATTTTCCTCGAAGGCATACATAATCGTATATTTGGGGATACTGCTGACAATAGAGTTTGTGTGCACATTAATAGAGATAACATGTCCAACTACATTTGCGTCACCCAACGCAAGGAAATCAGGAAGCGGGTCTGGTATGTAAGGCTTTTTTGCATGTACGACATAGTCTGGCAAATTTGGAATGGTAGTGTAATCAATCTTGTCAGAGTACAAAATTAGTGGGGCGTGATAACCCATCTCGTCAAGATGTGCGAGAATAAATTCCACAATACCCGGTTCAGAACTCATATCCATAAAGATTAGGTTATATTTCAAAGGATTGGCGAGAAAGTGCATTTTTTCGCCGTAGGAATCTATGTACAAAATATTTGGCGTGCCTGCACGCTTGTCAGATTCTCGGGAGAGTAGCCGCTCTAGGTGTTTGCGGTCTGCTACATTGTCATCACATATCGCTACATGCATGATTTATTTACACCTCTTTTATTTGAATTTTTCATTTACATTCTTTGTGATTGCAATTCATCTATCTGCCAAACTAAAAATTTTCTTTTTGATACGCAGAAAATCATTGTATTGACAGACGCAAAAGTATATCATTTGAGTGTCCAACAAAGTGGATAATATATAATATTCACAAAATTATAGATAAAGAAGCAAGTTGCTTTGTTACTATTTCTATAATAACATAAAAATAATGTTGAAAACAAGAGTTATTTATGGTAAATTATTATAAAAGATAGAGAAGGTGTTACTTTTCACACCCGCGCCAAAGTAGTGGGAATCATGCGCCAAAATGCTTGCCTTTTAGCATTTTGTGTGCAAAATCTGTTATAATTCACACCTCAATAACTTATAACATGATAAAAACTGGCGTGGGTGTGAATTGTAACGAGAAGGTTACTTTTTACATTCGTATTTGTATGGTGTCGGAGTTCGCACCAAAATGTCTTTTGTGTACATCAATTGTAACAGAGAAGAAATAAATTATTGAAAGTTTTGATGTGAGGTTATATTTTTTCTAAATTTTCCAGGAGTCAAGCCAATATTTTTGTGAAATTGCCGACAGAAGTGCTCGGCATTTTTGTAACCACACTGTTCCGCAATTTCTGTAATGCTTTGTTCTGTGTAGACAAGTAAGTCTTTCGCTTTGCGGAGACGAAAGTCAATTACGTCATTCATGCAAGAAATACCAAACTGTTGTTTGTAGAGCAGTTGTAAATGGCCGGGACTAATATGTAACTGTTCTGCCATATATTGTATTGTCCATGGAAATTGTGGATTGTTAGAAATTTGCCTGCGTAGCATCAAAAGGGTGTGGTCGTGCGGAAAAACTGCATGGTGTAGCACATCATCACGCAATTTCAGAAATAAGATGCGCAGCAGTTGAGCAATGACAGGGTTATTGTTTTCGTTTGACTGATTTGCACAGCCATCTGCTTTTGCGTGGTGGAAAGAGCGGGAAGTGCCTGTCCACAAGGAGGTTTCCCAAGTAAGGAGTTGTATAAGATTGTGGCAATAATCAGGGTCTGAGATAGGAAATGGACGGTTCGTTTGCGGAAAGTTTTGTACGAAAGTTTCATCTGATGAAAAACGTACCCAGTCATCACTGTAGATGTCTGTGCTGGCACTGTATCGTATAGGAGTATATGGTGGATACAATATGGCACAGTGCGCAGGGTATTCTTCTATCATATCATCAATATAAAAGCGGGCAGGTGTGTGAGTGATTAGAAGAAGATAACAATTGTAGCCTTCTGCGACTTCAAAAACAAAGTCATTGGGATGTTGAGCATCATAACCAGTAAAATGAATATAATTCATAAGGACTCCTTTATTTGTTTTTTTATTATTATAACAGAAAGAATTTGTTGTTCGCAATACACACTTACAACATACCATAAGCACCCAATTTGATAGTTCATTAGGAGGAGAAAAATGGCGGAACGACCAGCATTTTATATTTATAATGGAAAAATTGTCAGTAAATTATATTCGTTTGAATGGTTTTCAGGTTTTGCGGTATCTCAAAAGCAAAAATCTGTAGAAAGTTTGCACAATGCAATTTTAAATGTAGATATGACTGCGAAACCATTAGAAATTAGTACGAAAAGTAAAAAAGAGATTGGCAAGAAGTTGAGTGCGTTTTATCTTAAACTAAATGGTTATACCCTTGAGAATATTTTTCAGAGCGCAAAAGTTTTTGAAAGTGGTGGCCCATATCTTGATTTGCTTGAAGTGTCTCCTAAGGAAGCAAAGCATGATGAACGCTTACATCATTCGGGAAACTTAAAGGCATTTCGCTATCAGAATGAGAATTTTCCTTTGATTCCAAAAACAGTATTTTATGATTATATTTTTATTGCCGCTGTAAAAAGTTCATTGGCAGCGGAGGAAATCAAAGCAATTTGCAATTATAATTATTTTACTGACATTGAGTTTAATCCTACAAAAAGTATTAATACGCAGGCAAGGACAGTTGCAATCATTAAATTTATTTTGGAGGAATATGGATATTTGCCAGATTTTTCAAAGGACGAATTTATTCAATACCACAAAGAACATGTGGTGTATTAAGTGAAAGCAATATATTGTTTTTGCTCAAAAAATAAACTTTTATAGATAAAAAAATGACATTTAATTGGTTTTGTGATAAAATATTCATGATTGGTAGAAAAATATTAATATTTTGTTTAGGAAAGGAGTTTTTAGATGGAAAAATATTTACCTGTCATGAGTGAAGAGTATAAAAGGAAACACTATGCTCAAGGGGTGTTTCATGCTATCAAGAAGAAAACGGCAAAGATTTCTTTTGGGATTTATATTTTTTTCGGGATTGTGCTCTTAGGAGGTGCATATGGAGTCTATTGGTCACTCGGAAGAATAGAAGGCTATCGTTTGGATGGACAAGAGGATCTTATTAGTGCTGGCTATGTTATAATGGGAGTTTTTGCATTTCTTGCTGCTATTGCTTTGGCTAGTATTATTATCACAATTATTCGTCATACACGAGGAACGAAAAAATGGAAAGAAAAATGCGCAAAGAACAACGGATATACTATAAGTGATATGAACGAGTTTGAAAGCCAGACAATGAAAATGGAATGTCGTGTGGTTAAGCTTCTTGGTACAGCGCAAGCTCTGGCAAATGGACAGTCCGATGGTATTTTGACAAAGGATTATATTTATTTGGCAGATGCACATCATTCGATTCTGAAGCTTTCTGATCTTTCGGCGGCTTGTGTGGTTAAGCAGACGATATCCGTAGATAGTATGCCAGTACATAAAGATCACGATTATCTTACAGTTATGCTTTTGAGCAGAAATGGAAGCATTGCTATCGCAGAATGTTCTGAGGAATCTGGCAGAGAACTAATCACATTTTTAAAGAAAATAAATTCCAATATTTATACAGCGGATGGGAATGTGATTTCTGATGAAGCCTTTGAGCGGTTGCGATAAATAATTATAGGATATTGATTAGTTAGATAGATTGATAAAGTAAAAAATCACGAGTGTTTTATAAAAACGCATCGTGATTTTTTTATGCGCAGACCCGTGCAGAGGAAATAAGCCGCTAAGGCGGCGCACGGGTCGCGCGGTGAGTAGGAGACATTATTTTTTGAATGTACTAAAATATAAAAATACATATGAGGATAAATCAAAAACTCATGAGTAAAGGTCATTGTATCTGATACAATGACAAAATATAATAATTGTATCTATTTTAATACATTAAAAATATACACTATGGAGGAGAATATGGTAGAAGAAAAAAAGATTGTGATAAATCAGGATATGAAAGTGCCATTTCATAATAATGTGGATTTCTGTATTGGAACAGGACGTATGGGACTTGCTCTGACGCAGGAGTATCAAGAGCAGTTGCAACTAGTGCAGAAGGAGATTGGCTTTCGACATATTAGGGGGCATGGACTTTTTTGTGATGATATGGGCATCTATCAGGAATACGAGGAGAATGGTGTAACCAAAGTGGAGTACAATTACACATATTTGGACAGGGTAATGGATTTTTATAAAAGTGTGGGATTGCGTCCATTTTTGGAGTTGGGCTTTATGCCAGAGAAGCTTGCACGCGGTGCGCAGACAATTTTTTATTGGAAAGGAAATACAACTCCGCCGCGTGATTATGCGGTGTGGTGTGACATGGTGCAAAGTTTGTTACATCATCTGATGGACCGCTATGGTGCGGAGGAAGTTGTGACATGGCCAATCGAGGTATGGAATGAGCCAAATCTGTGCGGATTTTGGGAGAATGCAGATATGCAGGAATACTTTCGGCTTTTTCATAGAACATTTGACGCAGTTAAGGCAGTGGATAGTAGATTTTGCGTGGGAGGTCCTGCGGTTTGCGGTGGTACAGACGAGGTGTGGATTCGTGCTTTTATGGAATACTGTAAGGAAAATAAGATTGCAGTGGATTTTGTAACCCGACATCACTACACGATTGAGCAGCCTGAGAGTGTGGGGCATTATGATTATGTGAAGCTAATAAATCCAGATAATGGCTTTGAAAATTTGAAAACATCGCGCGATATTGTTGACTCTTTTGCGGCGTTTAGGAATATCCCAATTCATATTACGGAGTTCAATACTTCGTATACTCCCAAGAGTGTAATCCATGATACAAATCTAAATGCGGCGTTTATCGCACATCAGTTGTCGCGGTTGGGCGATGGGAATACATCATATTCTTATTGGACTTTTGGCGATGTGTTTGAAGAACAAGGTGTGCCATTCACGCCATTTCATGGTGGATTTGGGTTAGTGGCGGACGGTTGTATTCCCAAGCCAACGTTCTGGACCTTTGCATTTTACAAAAAGTTGCAGGAAAATAACGCAACATGTGTTTATAGAAATGAGAATTTGGTGGTTTTGAGAAAGCCAAATGGGAGTTACCTAGGCGTGGGCTGGAATCCTGCAAGATTAAACACAGAGGAAAAACACATAGTGCTTTCCCTAGCGGTGGAAGCAGGAGTGTATAGTCTTTTGACAAAAACAGTGGATGAGGAGACTTGTAATCCTTTAAAGATGTGGCATGATCTAGGTGAGCCTGCAAATCTATCAGAGGAACAGAAAAAGCTTTTGCAGCAGGCAGCACAACCTTTTGTACAGACACAGCGGTTGAAAAGTGTAGGTTCAGAAGTGGAAATTACGTTGTTACTGAAACAAAACGCAGTTGTTTATTTTGAAGTGTGGAAGTGTGATGTGCAGTCTGACCGCGGTTATGATTATGAGCGCGCAGTTTCTGGCAATGGCATCTTTTAAGAAGTTTTAACAATACGATTGTATGAAGATTTCAAGAAGTTAGAGAAGTCACAGGAAGGAAATAAGAATATGAATACAGAAAAAATAACAATAGGTTACAAAGGTATGAATGATGCCAATCCACTCATAACACAGCGGTTTGGCGCTGATCCGTATGCGATGGTTTACAAGGACAGAGTGTATATTTATATGACTGCTGATGCATTTGAGTACAATACAGACGGGAGTGTCAAGGAAAATACATACAGTAAAATTCACCAAATTAATATAATCTCGACAGAGGATATGGTTAACTTTACTGACCATGGTTCTGTCAATGCGGCTTCACACACAGGAATTGCAAAATGGGCAAAAAATTCATGGGCGCCTGCCGCAGCGTGGAAAGAAATTGATGGAAAAGATCAATTCTTTTTATACTTTGCAGATGGAGGTGGTGGCATTGGCGTTTTGCAGGCAGACAGTCCTACGGGACCATTTCGCGATCCGTTGGGAAAGGGACTGATCACAAAAAAGACACCCAATTGTGCCGATGTATTGTGGTTGTTTGATCCAGCAGTGCTGATGGATGATGATGGTAGTGCTTATTTATATTTTGGTGGTGGTGTGCCAGAGGGGAAGGCGACTGCACCGGGAACGGCGAGAGTGGTAGCGCTTGGTGCGGACATGATTAGTATTATCGGGGAACCACAAACAATTGAAGTGCCATATTTATTTGAGGATTCTGGAATTCACAAGGCAGGTGGAAAGTATTACTATACTTATTGCACAAATTGGCAGGTTGATGCGACAGGAACGCAACAGTATGGTTTTCATAATGGAGAAATTGCCTGTCTGGTCAGCGACGCGCCAATGGGGCCATTTGTATATCAAGAGACAATTTTAAAAAATCCGATTAGTTCTTTTGGACTGGAAAGCAATAATCATCATTGTGTTTTTAAATTTCATAATCAGTGGTATATCGCTTATCATACAAGGATTTTGGAGAAGGCAATGGGTGTGGAGAAGGGATACCGCTGTACACACATTGACACATTTGAGATGCAAGACAACGGCATGATAGGAGAGATTAAACAGACTTTAAATGGTAGGAAACAGATTCGGTATGTGGATGCTTATCAGCAAAACTTGGCAGTCAATTTTGCTGTGATGGCAGGCGTAGATACCATAGAGGATAAAGGTGATGCTTATGACAATGATACTATGGTACTGACAAATATTGACAATGGTGATTTTATTAAGATAGCAGGTGTAGATTTTGCAGAGGAATCGCCGACAATGTTTGCAGTTATGCTGCGGTGTGTGAAAGATGGCATGACAGACAGCGCGATACAAGTGCGTATTGATTGTTGTGAGGGAGAACTCTTGGCAAAACTTGTTGTCAATAACTTGAAAGAATGTGTGTTTGATAAGCGTGAGACACAACTTTTGACAACAGTTCAAGGGATTCATGATTTATATTTGATATTTGAAGGAGAAGACTATGAGATAAAAAGTTGGTGGTTTGAAAAATAGGAATAGCAAAAGGATGTTTGATGTGGAAATCTTTTAGAGATAGCAGAAAGTGAGATAAAATTAAATGAACACATTTACCATATTTGAGAACAATACTTTGGTACAGCTTTATATTGAAAAGGAGGCATACGAAGGTGTAAAGCGAATTGGTGTGCGTGTGGCGTGTGATATTGGATTGGTGACAAGCGTGGAACCTGAAATTTTGACAACACCACAGCAATGCAAAAGTGACAGGGTTGTCATATTTGCAACACTTGGAAGAAGCCCATTTTTGCAAGTATTGGAGACAGCAGGGAAATGGAGCAGTGCACAGATTCAAGGAAAACGTGAAGTTTACCAGATACAGGTTATACATATGCCTTTCGGAAATACAGCGTCTGTGAAAGAAGCGCTGGTTATCGCGGGGAGCGACAAGCGAGGGACAATCTACGGTATGTTTTGCTTGTCAAAGCTGTGTGGTGTATCACCATTGATTTACTGGGGAGATGTTGTTCCACAGAAAAAGGATACAGTGATTTTGTCGATTGAAAGTGATTTCGTTTCCAAAGAACCCTCTGTGAAATATCGTGGTTTTTTTATCAATGACGAGTGGCCTGCTTTTGGAAACTGGTGTGTGGAGACATTTGGTGGTGTCAATGCAAAGGCGTATGAGGAAATTTTTATTCTGTTGTTGCGCCTCAAAGGGAATTATATGTGGCCTGCAATGTGGGATTCTGTATTTTCGGAGGAGGGACCGGGACTTGCAAGTGCAGAGCTTGCGGACATCTATGGTATTGTTATGGGGACATCGCATCATGAACCGCTGTGTCGCGCGGGTGCGGAATGGCAACGGATTTATCAGCAGTATGGCACAGACAACACATGGAGTTTTGTGTCAAACAAAGAGGCAATTACAGAATTTTGGAAAGATGGTATTTTGCGCAACAAGCCATTTGAGAATGTGATAACAATCGGAATGCGCGGGGAGAGTGATTCTATGCTTCTTCCAGAGGATGCGAAGCTTGCGGACAATGTGCAAGTTATCAAAGATGCCATTGTGGCGCAGCACACACTTTTGCGCAAATATATGGATAAAGATTTAAAGGACATTCCACGTATGCTCGCTATCTATAAAGAGGTGGAGGACTATTATTATGGAGATGCAACCTGTGCAGGTTTGAAGGGGTGGACAGAGCTTGATGATGTGATTTTGTTGCTTTGTGAAGATAATTTTGGCAATACTAGAGGACTTCCAGATGAGGCAGATAGAAAACATCCGGGTGGATATGGCATGTATTATCATTTTGATTATCATGGTGGTCCAATCAGCTATGAGTGGCAGAATACGGCGCGTTTGACTAAGACATGGGAACAGATGACACAGGCTTATGAATATGGGGTTCGTGAACTTTGGATTGTCAATGTGGGTGATTTGAAAGGGGCAGAATATCCACTGTGTTATTTTATGGATTTGGCATATGATTATGAGACTTACAGCCAGAAGAATAAGACCGAGGAGTATGTAAAAACATGGATTGAACAACAGTTTGGAAATCGCCTTGACAAGAATGATAAACAAGATTTGTTTGTGTTATTGGATGGCTATACAAAATGGAATGCGGCAAGACATCCTGAGGCAATGGCGCCAGATATTTATCATCCTTGCCATTTTCGTGAGGGGGAACGTGTCTGGAATGAAGTGCACAGGTTGACAGAGATAGCAGAGCGGTTAAAGGAGCATATGCCAGAGGAGTGTATGAATGCATATGGCAGTATGATTTATTATCCAGCGATGGCGTCTCTTAATTTGATATTAATGCATATTGAAGCGGGGTGGAATGCCTTTTATGCCAAACAAGGTAGTATGGGGGCGAATACTTATGCTGCACATGTGAAATGGCGTGTGATGAAAGACCATCAGTATGTGCAGGAATACCATGCGTTGGCGAATGGCAAGTGGAATCATATGATGGATTCTGCACATACGGGTTTTCGGAGTTGGGATGCTAACAACTGGACGTATCCGACAGTGCAGGAAGTAATACCACTTCCAATAGCGAAGATAATTGTCGGCTTTCGCGGTGGAGAAGCGTATCATCTAGGTACGCACTGGCAGGATAGTGTTTATCCTTGTAATGATGATTTTACTAGACCAGATACAAAAGATGTGATTATCGAGCTTGGCAGCCGTGGAGATGTGGATTTTTCATACCAAGTGCAGTGTGATAAACCATGGGTATGTTTTGACAAAACTGAGGGAACTGTCGAAAGCCTAACAAAAGGAAAAGATAGCATTGTGATAACTTGTGACAGAACCAAATTAGAAGGCAGGGAATGTGCGCAAGTCGAGATTATTGTCACTTTTGTCAATGGTGAAAAAACAGTTGGAAAACTAAAACTTCTAGCAGAAGAAGCAGATGAAATTACTTACCCAGCAGGTACTTATATTGAGAAACAGGGTTATATTGCTATGAACGCAGACGGTTTTACCGAGAAAAAGAACATAGAAAATGAGGGGTTTTCTGTCATTGCACATCTTGGCAGAATGGGTTCTGCTGTAAAGGCTTTTCCTATCACGAAATCATGGATTGATGTGGCGGACGCACCTTATTTGCGCTATACGTTTGCAGCAGAAAATGCGGGAGATTATAGGATACAGTTTTATCTGTTGCCCAGAAATCCTGTAGAAAAAGGGGCGCGTATGTGCCTTGCTTACGCTGTAAATGAAGATCATAAGAAAATCCTTAACACTGTGTCAAACTCTTTTCACGCGGATTGTACTTGTGAGGAATGGAATCGTGGCGTGCTTGACAATATGCGTGTTATTGAATCTGTTGTTTCGGTGAAAAAAGGAGAGAATCAGTTGTATTTCTATGCGGCAGACCCGGGAATTATTTTGGAACGTATTGTATTGTATTCCAACAACACCAAATTGCCAGAGTCCTATCTAGGACCAGTCGAAAGTTGGCGGATTAGCACATCTTCAGGGCAGAAATTGGGGCAATAAAAGTATCAATAAATTTTTAAACACAAAAAGGAGATAGGAATTATGACAGGACCAAAAGCACCAAAAGATCCCAAAAAGAAACGCCAGGGATTTTATATTATGAGAAATAAGCAGATTTCTGGCTCCATACAACCAAATGGAACAGGGATTCAATTTATTTATTTAAATGATGAACGCATGATATCAAGCGCGCGGATTGTAGGAAACATTACTGACGAGACAATGCTTAAAATGCTTACGACAACAAAAGGATTCCGCAGACTGGTGCACAGTATTGGTGTTAGTGTGGAGATGGATGGTGTGAACAAGAAAGTGGAATTTGCATTTCAGATGTACGGGAAATCCGATCCATATCAATCGGGGACGACGCTTCGCATGGAAGTTCCAACAGATGGCATGGAGTATATACTGGATTTGTCAGCTTATGACTGGTCAGAGGATGACAATATTCCGGGTCAGATTCGTTTTGTATTTGACGAGCCGCAAAAGGACAGTGGCGCAGCACAGGCTCTGGCAACAGTTCAGTTGTATCTAAATGATGGTTTTTCAGCACCAGAGCCAGAATTGGAGGAAACAGTTGATTTTGCATGTAGCGAGTATCAGGAAATGCTGCAAAAATCTGTGATGCAGCTTGGAAATAATGCACGACTAAAATCTGCCATTGATCGGGCAAAGCAAGGTGAAGATATCACAATTGCCTTTATTGGTGGCTCGATTACGCAGGGTGCTGGTGCGGTTCCAATCAATACAAAGTGTTATGCATGGCGGACGTTTGAAGGATTTTGCCGCCTTGCTGGAAAAGGGGTGGACGAGAATATTCACTATATAAAGGCAGGTGTAGGTGGAACCCCTTCTGAGCTTGGTATGATACGCTATGAGCGTGATGTGTGTAGAAATGGAGCAGTGACACCAGATATTGTGGTTGTAGAGTTTGCAGTGAATGACGAGGGAGACGAAACAAAGGGTGTTTGTTATGAATCGCTCGTTAGAAAGATTCTAGCAGCGGAGAATAAACCTGCTGTGATATTGCTGTTTGCAGTGTTTGCTAATGATTGGAATTTACAGGAGCGGCTTTGTGTGATAGGTGAGCGTTATCATTTGCCAATGGTCAGCACACGAGATTGCGTGGTGGATCAGTTTTACAAAAAAGCAGGTGCAGGTAGAGTGGTGACAAAGAATCAGTTCTTTTATGATTGTTTTCATCCAACAAATATTGGACATCAGATTATGTCAGATGGTTTGCTTTCTTTATTACAAAAGATAGACAAAAGTCCAATGGAAGAAGACATACTAAATTTGTCGACGGTTCCGGCAGTAATTGGTGATACATTTGAGCAGGTCTGGTTGTATGACCGAAACAGTAAAGTAGATTCGGTAAAGATTTTATCGACTGGAGATTTTTCGGAGACAGACGAAGAATTACAGGGTGTCGAAATGGATAGAAACTTAACGCAAACCAAAGAGTTTCCATATAACTGGAAGCATATAAAAGGTGCAAAGCCATTTGTTATGGAAGTTTGTTGCACTAGCCTTGTAATGATAAACAAAGATTCGGGTGCGCCGGATGCAGGATGTGCACAAGTGTTTGTGGACGGACAAGAAGTGCTTTTTGTAGATCCTAAGGTTAATGGTTGGACACACTGCAATCCATTAATTTGCTTCCAGAATAGAGAGCGCAGGACATGGCATGTTGAAGTTAGAATGCAGCAGGGAGATGAGGACAAAGAATTTACAATACTTGGTTTTGGTATAGTGCGTTGAGAGTCTTGTCGTCAAATGAGGTAGCGTTAAGGATTGATAGTTTTGTGTAGATAGAGGAAAAAATGATGGATAAGCGTTTTGATAAGAAGGGTGTGAAGTTCTCAAAAGAGCAAAGGATAGTGTTTGGCGACCGTGTAATAAATCCGATTACAAGATTGGATTATCCTGATCCTGATGTGATACGAGTTGGCGATATATATTATATGGTTTCGACAACTATGCATTTTATGCCGGGTGGAGAGATATTGCGCTCATATGATTTGGTAAATTGGGAACATGCAGCGTTTGTGTATGACCGTTTAGACAGCACACCGATGCAACAGTTGGAAGGAACACAAAATATTTATGGCAAGGGTATGTGGGCGGCTTCTCTACGGTTTTATAAGAATATATTTTATGTTTGTTTCGTCGCAAATGACACAGGAAAGACTTATTTGTATACATCAGAATCAATTGTGGGACCATGGAAAAAGCAATATATTGAAGGTTTTTACCATGACTGTTCTCTTTTGTTTGACGAGGATAATGTGTATATTGCATATGGAAACAAGAATATTTATATCACACAGCTCAATGCGGAACTGACAGCTCCTCTTATGGGTGGCTTGCATCGTTTGGCGGTTAGTGATGCAGGACATCCAGGGCTTGGTTATGAGGGAACACACTTTTACAAAATAAATGGAAAATATTATTTGTTTTTAATTCACTCATTACGAGATAGGTGGATGCGTACAGAGGCTTGTTTTGTGGCTGATTCTATTGATGGTGTGTTTACAGGTGGAGATGTTTTGGTCGATGATAGAGGATATTGTGGTCAAGGTGTAGCGCAGGGAGGAATTGTTGACACGCCTGATGGAAAGTGGTATGCGATGTTGTTTCAGGACCATGGTGCAGTTGGCAGAATCCCTGTGTTAGTACCTGTTAGATGGGAGGCAGGGTATCCTGTGTTTGGGGAGAATAAGCAGATTCCACAACAGTTTGAAGCGCCGTTGTCATACGAGAGTGTGGATTATGAGTATGAACCGCTTGTACAGAGTGACGATTTTAGAAAAGTGTCAGGGCTTTCAGAAGAAAAGGAGTATGAGCGATATGGTTGTTATGGTCTGAAAAGTGTGTGGCAATTTAATCACGAGCCAGATCTGCGCCTAGTCAAGCAGAATACAGAACAGGGGATTCTCTGGATTGAAACAGGAAAAGTATGTCAAAGTTTGTTGTATGCGACAAATATATTAACACAGCGTATGATTTTTCCGTGTTGTGCGGGAGAGGTGACTGTGGAAGCCTCCACTTTGAAAATAGGAGATTATGCAGGACTCTGTGCATTGCAAGGATGTTATGGCATGGTTGCGGTGACACAAAGAGAGGATGGATTTTATGTTATAATGAAAAGTAAGATAGCCGTAAATGACACTGTGCAGATGACACAAGAGGAGACCATAGAAGAAACAGAATGGGAAGTAGTACGAATAAGACAAAATACAGTGCGATTGCGAATTGAAGTGAATTTTGCGCAGATGAAGGACGAGGCGAAGTTTTTTTATTATGATGAAGAATACGATTGCGATAGTAAGAGTGGCAGCGGTGTATGGAAGCAGATTGGCATTGTGCAGAAATTGCATTTTGGGTTAGACCATTTTGTAGGTTGCCGATTTGGATTGTTTGTATATGCCACAAAGGAGACGGGCGGCAAGGCAGGATTTGTCGGATTTCGGTATGATATGACTAGCAACTGCTAAAAATAACTTTACAATCTTATTTGTCCTTACAATATTATTATTTATGTACACGAGCACCCAAGTGAAATTTGTCATCAAACCGATTTATCGGTTCGCTGACGGGTGCTCGGTGTGCGAGTAGGGAAGTACTCAATTGCATACGCATACGAAAAGGAACTATGCGACGAAAGCTGTCCGTGTCCGGCGTGCGAGTAAAAAAGTTTACTTCCTTGCTTGATTGCGCACAGATGTCCCAAGAGAAGTGGAAAGTTTTCTCTGACAAAGATAAATCTATAAATTTAGGAAGGTATAGGTGTAATATACTTGACTTTGAAATCATATTGGTATAATATTGGCTTAAATCTTACATATGTAAGATTTAAGCCAATATTATGATACTAGGGTCAAAAGGTCAAGAAATCCAATGCAAGCTTGCTTGCAAGAGGATTTTTGAA
>ERZ778515.612-NODE-612-length-30386-cov-8.026606_pt1 | contig 30386 bp, 25 predicted proteins | sample MGYA00510343_ERZ778515 | MGnify/ENA primary metagenome ERZ778515 (study PRJEB29527, sample SAMN07138965) | mouse gut metagenome | material: feces | host: mouse | place: China:Nanjing | collected 2016-01-25 ...
CGAACGTCATGGCGGGCAATATCACCACCCTGCCCATCACCCTCGACCAGATGATTTACCATGCCAAGAGCGTGGTGAAAGGCGTGAACCGTGCCCTGGTGGTCTGCGACATGCCATTCGGCACATATCAGGGCAACTCCAAGGAAGCCCTTGCCTCGGCCATACGCATCATGAAAGAAAGCCACGCTGAAGCGGTGAAGATGGAGGGCGGTTCGGAAATCCGCGAATCGATAGAACGCATCCTATGCGCCGGCATACCCGTGATGGGACATCTCGGACTTACACCGCAGTCCATCAACAAATTCGGAACATACGCCGTGCGCGCAAAAGAAGAGGCCGAAGCCGAAAAACTTCTGGCCGACGCACGTATGCTCCAGGAGATAGGCTGTTTCGCCCTCGTGCTCGAAAAGATACCAGCCGCGCTTGCCACACGCGTGGCTTCGGAGCTGAGCATCCCCGTGATAGGCATAGGCGCCGGCGGTGGTGTCGACGGCCAGGTGTTGGTGATGCACGACATGCTCGGCATCAACAAAGGCTTCTCGCCCAAGTTCCTACGCCGCTACGCCGACCTATCGACGGCCATCAATCAGGCGGTGTCGCACTACATCGACGACGTGAAGACATCCGACTTCCCCAACGCCTCCGAACAATACTGAATCTTTTACTCCGGCCTGTCGATGACAGGCCGGAGCTTTTTTACGAAAAGCTTAACGGTACTCCACTACTTCGTAACCGAAAAGACCTGTATAGACCCGCAGCCGGCGCGTGGTGCCGACACGTGTACGCCTGTATTCTCCGGCACTCACCTGTTGACCGATTGTTTCCGTGCCGTCGCCACCCCTGCGCCGCAGTTCAATGCCATAGCTCCAACGATAACCGTCAGCCAAATGCCGGTGACGACCCACACGGCGGTAACGCGTATGACGTCGGGAATATTTGTCGGTCACCTCGAATTCCTCGTCATGTATGCTGTCGGTTCGCGGAATCCATGTGTTCAGCCCTAAGAACAGGAAGAATAAAAGGCCGCCTACAGCCGCTAAATGAATCATGACATTGACAATGTCATTTCCGACCGGGATGACGGCACGCAGGAAGCGCAACAGCAAAGGCAAGAGCATGACTGACACGGCAAGGGATATAGCCACGGGAATCCACCATACTACAAAGGTACGGCTGAGCATGACTATGCCGGCTGCCCAGAAAACAAGGACGGCGACAGCCATTAATGCCAACAAGGCTATACGGATTCGGGATTTGATGCCGGACGAATTTTTCATGTGTCAAAATTAAGAATTTTAGCACTTCAGACGTATCATCATACATAAATTTTAACTAATTTTGCCTCGTTCAAAATAACCTATAAAATCCATAAGATAATATGAAAAAAATAACAGCAATAGCTATTGCCGCCCTCGCCCTAATGATGCCGGCGACGGCCAACGCACAGTTCAACCTATCCAAAGCCATCAACGCCGGAGCAAAGGCAGCCAAAGCAATAACCCTGACCGACAAGCAGATGGCTGACTACGTGAAAGAATATATCGACTGGATGGACAAAAACAACCCCGTGCTTCCCGACGATGACCCCTACACCATACGCCTGAACAAACTCACCGAAGGTTTGACCGAAGTCGACGGTCTGCCGCTCAACTTCAAGGTCTATAACGTTGTCGACGTCAACGCTTTCGCCTGTGCCGACGGCAGCGTGCGCGTATTCGCCGCCCTGATGGACATAATGACCGACGACGAACTCCGCGGCGTCATCGGCCACGAAATCGGCCATGTAGCCCACCACGATTCCAAAAAAGCATTCAAGACAGCCCTGCTGACATCGGCTCTCAAAGACGGAGTAGCCTCGACCCACGGCGTGGCAGCAGCCCTGACCGACTCCCAGCTCGGCGACCTCGGCGAAGCCCTCGTCAACGCCCGCTACTCGCGCAAACAGGAGAACGAAGCCGACGAATACGGCTACGAATTCCTGAAGAAAAACGGCAAGAACCCCTGGGCCATGGCGCTGGCGTTCAAGAAGCTGCAGAGCCTCGAAGGCGAGCATCAGGGCAGCCGTATGAACCAGCTTTTCGCATCGCATCCCGACACTGAAGCACGCATAGCCGCCATGAAGAAAAAAGCCATCAAAGAAGGCATTCCAATGCCCGAAGGCGCTTCGATCGATTGATAATTGTTTAAAATAGGTTTATGGCACCCCGGGCGCACCCCGGCAAGCCATAAGCAAAGAATTACCGGCCATAATATTTGAGGAATCAAATATTATGGCTATTTTTGACTTCATCAATTGCTCCCGCCCGGTAAAGCTCAAATAAAAGATGAAAAGAAACAAAAACAGGTTGACGGAACTCGAAATCCGCGGATTCAAATCGATCTCATACCAGCATCCGCTTACACTGCGCTTTGGCGACATAAACATACTGCTCGGAGCCAACGGCGCCGGAAAAAGCAATGTGATAAGTTTTTTCAAGATGCTCAACTACATGATGAGCGGAAGCCTGCAACGCTTTATAGCCGAATCGGGAACAAACCAGAAATTCCTCCATTATGGCTCCAAACGCACGCCGACACTGTGCGCGTCGCTGAGATTCGACAACGGAGTATTTCATGACACCTACAGCTTCAGCCTGACCAACGCCGTCCCCGACAGGCTTATAATCAGTTCTGAAGAAATAGAATGGGGAAAACGCACGGAAAACAGGCTACGCACGATAAGGCTCACTTCCGATTTCAACGAATCGGCTCTTACCAAAAGTACGGAAACGACAGAACGCCTTGTCCGTACACTCCTGAGCGCCTGCAAGGTGTACCAATTCAGCGACTCGTCGCTTTCGTCGCCCATGCGCCAGTCGTCGACGGTTGAATCGGCCCACTATCTGCAATCGGAAGCCAACAATCTCGCATCGTTCCTCTACTATCTCAAAAACAACTACCCGGAATCTTACGGACGGATAGTAACCTACGTACAGGAAGTTGTTCCACAGTTCCGCGATTTCTATCTCGAGCCTGAGCGCGGCTACATATCCCTCAAATGGACCGACGATTCTCCAAACGACTACATACTGTCGTCCGACCAGTTCTCCGACGGCTCCATACGTTTCATCGCACTGGCTACCTTGCTTCTACAGCCCGAGGAAACGATGCCGTTCGTAGTGATTGTCGACGAACCTGAACTCGGCCTGCATCCTTATGCCATCGACCAGCTGACAGAGATGATAAAAGACGCGTCACGTCATGCGCAAATCATAATAGCCACACAATCGCCGGCCATCCTCGACGGATTCTCGGCCGACTGTGTGACGGTCGTGGAACGCGACCCGGCTACAGGCAGCACGGAAGCAAAAAAACTGAGCGAGGACGAATACAGGGAATGGCTCGGCGAATACACTCTCAGCGAACTCTGGAACAAGAATGTCATCGGAGGGCGCCCGGTATGAAAACCGTAATACTGCACATCCTTTGCGAAGGCTCCAGCGAGGAACGTTTCGTCAAAACCGTGCTCGCCCCTTATCTGTCGCAATACGGCATATATCCGAAAAGCGTGCTGCTCACTACCTCACGGTCGAAAGGAGCGCACGGAGGCATGACATGCTACGCCAAGGCACACAACGATTTGGCTCTGCTTATAAAGCAATATAGGTCAGGCGACAACGAAGTGCACCTGTTCACCACAATGTTCGACTACTACGCTCTGCCCGACGACTTTCCGGGCTTCGCGGAAGCGTCCGGCATACGCGGCATAAGAGAACGCATCGCATGTCTGGAAGACGCTTTCCTGAACGATATCGGAAACCGTTTCTTCATACCTTATATACAGCTTCATGAATTCGAAAGCCTGCTCTTCTCTGACATAGAAAAACTCGCCGTCGAATATCCGCTCGCAGCCGGAGAAATTGAGAAGCTCAAGCGTTCGACAGACAAATACGGCGATCCCGAGATGATCAACAACTCGCCTGAAACAGCGCCAAGCAAAAGAATAATAAAAGCACTTGGAAACAAATATAACTACAACAAAGTAAAAAGCGGCGCAGCCGTGACAGCCGCCATAGGTATGGACGCGATTCTCTCCCGTTGCCTCCATTTCAGGGAATGGGTGGAAAGAATAATACAGCTTGCCGAGAGCCTGCGAGCCTGAATTTGCAATCATGGCGCATAAACAGAAACACGAATAAAACAAAACTCCATAAGACATGGCTACAAAAACACCTAAGAAACTGAATATCCTGAAAAACGATCCATGGCTTGAACCATACGCGGCAGCCATAGAAGGGCGCCACCAGGATGCCGTACGCAAGGAACGCGAACTTCTTGCCGGAGGCGCCAAAAACCTTGTCGATTTCGCCAACGCACACAAATATTTCGGCCTGCACCGCCTGAGCGACGGTTCGTGGATTTTCCGCGAATGGGCACCCAACGCCACTGCAATAACCCTTGTGGGCGACTTCAGCGGATGGGAAGAGCGTCCTGACTTCGCCCTTCGCCGCCTGCCCGGCTCCGGGGTCTGGGAGGGACATTTCGACGCAGGCGCCATGGCCAACGGCCAGTTCTACAAGATGCTTATAAGCTGGCCCGAAGGACGCGGCGAACGTATCCCCGCCTATGCCACACAGGTGGTGCAGGATCCCAATACGCATATCTTCTCGGCTCGCATCCACGCCCCCGCCGATGAATACTGCTGGAGCGACGGCGCTTTCCGCCCCGACACGGCGCCTCTGCTTATCTACGAATGCCACATAGGCATGGCGCAGCAGCTCGAGGGCGTAGGCAGTTACGACGAATTCCGCCGTCTGGTGCTGCCGCGCATAGTGGCCGACGGCTACAACGCCATACAGATCATGGCTATACAGGAACATCCCTACTACGGTTCATTCGGCTACCATGTGTCGAATTTCTTCGCTGCTTCGAGCCGCTTCGGCTCGCCGGAGGATCTCAAACGCCTTATCGACGAAGCCCACGGCGCCGGCGTGGCCGTAATCATGGACATAGTGCATTCCCATGCGGTGAAGAACGAGGCCGAAGGTCTGGCGCGCATCGACGGCGCCGCCGACACTTATTTCCACCGTGATGCCGGACGTCGCGAGCATCCGGCATGGGACTCGCTCTGTTTCGACTACGGCAAAAACGAAGTGCTGCACTTTCTCCTGTCCAACTGCAAATACTGGCTTGAAGAGTTCCATTTCGACGGTTTCCGCTTCGACGGCGTGACGTCGATGCTCTACTACGATCACGGCCTTGGCAAGGCTTTCGGCGGATATGGCGACTACTACGACGGCGGCCAGGACACCGATGCCATCACATATCTGACTCTGGCCAACAAGCTTATCCACAAGCTGAATCCACGCGCAATCACCATAGCCGAGGAAATGAGCGGCATGCCGGGTCTGGCGACTCCTTTCGCCGACGGGGGGATTGGCTTCGACTACCGCATGGCCATGGGCATACCCGACTACTGGATCAAACTGCTTAAGGAGCAGAAAGACGAGGACTGGAAGCCCACATCGATTTTCTGGGAGCTGACGAACCGCCGCGCCGACGAGAAGACAATATCCTACGTCGAGAGCCACGACCAGGCTCTGGTGGGCGACAAGACGGTGATTTTCCGCCTTATCGACTCGAAAATGTACTGGCACATGACTGTCGGCGACAACGACGGCGACGTTGCGCGCGGCATGGCGCTGCACAAGATGATACGCCTTGTCACGCTGGCCACCATCAACGGCGGCTATCTCAACTTCATGGGCAACGAGTTCGGCCATCCCGAGTGGATAGATTTCCCCCGCGAGGGCAACGGCTGGAGCTACAAGTATGCGCGTCGTCAGTGGGACCTGGTGGACCGCGAGGATCTCAAGTACCGCTTCCTCAACGCATTCGACACGGCCATGGTCGAACTTGTAGGCCGCGTCCACAATTTCCAGGCTCTGCCGGTGCGCAAGCTCTGGGAGAAGGATTCCGACCAGGTGTTGGCGTTCATGCGCGGCGATCTGGTGTTCGTGTTCAACTTCAGCCCTGTCAGGAGCTATGACGGCTACGGCATCCTTGCTCCGGGGGGCGTTTACGACGTTGTGCTGTCGACCGACAATGCCGATTTCGGCGGCTTCGGCAACATCGCCGAGGACGTGGAACACTTCACACGCCCCGACGAGCTTTACACGCCTCTCGGCGTGGAGTGGCTGCCGCTCTACCTGCCGGCACGCACGGCGACGGTTCTGCGCCGCCGTCCCGACAAGCCTCGCGCGCGGCGCAAATCATCCGCGAAAAAAAATCTGTAGGATAACGCGCCGCAGGCAATCACGACTCCTCTTCGAAGCTGCTGATGTCAGTAAGAAGGGAATCGTTTGTACGCTGTATCTTACGATATATGAAAACAACAAGCACGGCACTTGCGCCTACTCCTACGATGGTGCCTATCAGGTTGCCTGAGAGGGAGAAGGTGCAGGAGGCCGAAGCCGCTCTGTCGGCATGGATGAATGCGAGCATCCATATCACAGTCAGAGGAAGCGACACGCATATCTGCACAGAACGTTCCTTCTTCTGACGGATAATGCGTCTTTTCAGTTCAAGAATTGAGGCCGTGCCAAACATTCTGCCCGGTATGCGCACGGTACGCCAGTCGATTGCGGTGTCAATGGCGGCAAACAGTATAAATGATAACGTGTACCACTGCGAAATGCCTTTCAGGCTGCAGTAGGACACAAAAATGAGAGCGACCAGAGGCAGGGCGATTATCTCTGAGATAACGAAGCTGTTGAGCCATGACGAGCGTTTGCGTATAAGCTTGCAAAGCAGTTTCTTATTGATGATCTGCTGTGTGTCGAGGCTCTGCTTCATAGCTTCAAGCTGGCGGCCCATTATTTCAAGTTCTTCCATGGCGGAGTCGGTTTATAGTGATTTTAATTTTTCCTTTATTCTGACAAGGCGTATGCCTATCGCTCGCGGTGTGACGCCCACGATTGCGGCGATCTCGTCGTATGCCAGATTTTCGAGCCAAAGCAGTACAATCGCACGGTCGACGGGTTCGAGTCCGGATATACGCTTGTGGAGCTGCCGGCTCTGCCGGCTGCCGGTGGAGTCGCCGTCTATTATCTCGGGGGATATTTCAAGCGGCAGTGTCCTGAGTCGTTTCTTGCGCTTATAGGATATGCACGTGTTCATGCTCACGCGGTAGACCCACGAGCGCACGGTACAGTCGCCTCGGAACTTTCCGTAGCTTTCCCAGAGTTTGACAAGCACTTCCTGAAAGAGGTCGTCGGCATCGGCGCGCGTGCCGACAAACATGTAGCATACTGCGTAGATGGTGCTTTTATGTTCCATCACCAGACGCTCGAAGCCGCTTGTAAGATTTGATTTCATTTTTGATTTCGTGCTTGATTTGAATCTTGTCTTATCATTAGACGCAAAGTCTGCGGAAAAGCTACATTTTTTCGAAGGAATCAATAAAAAAAAATCCGGCAGCGCTTTTTTTGAGGCTACCGGATTAATCTGGTCTGCGTGTTGTGGCGGAACGCTTATTCTTCGTCGGGCATGCTCATGTTGTGGAACACGTTCTGCACGTCCTCGTCGTCCTCGAGCTTTTCGAGAAGTTTCATAACCGATTCGCGCTGCTCGGGAGTGATTTCCTTAAGATCGTTGGGGATACGCTCGAATTCGGAGCTGATGATCTCGTAGCCGTTCTCCTCGAGGTATTTCTGGATGTTGGAATATTCCTCGAAAGCACCGTAGAGCACGATCTGTTCGCGTCCTTCCTCGTCCTCGTCGTGGCCGAGTTCGTCGACACCGTAGTCGATAAGTTCGAGTTCGAGATCGTCGAGGCTTATTCCGTCCTTGGGGGCGATTTTGAATACACATTTGTGGTCGAACAGGAATGTCAGCGAGCCTTGTGTGCCGAGCGAACCTCCGTGTTTGTTGAAGTATGAGCGCACGTTGGCCACGGTGCGGGTGTTATTGTCCGTAGCGGCTTCGACAAAGACGGCGATGCCGAAGGGTCCGTATCCTTCGTAGGAGATTTCCTTGTAATCGCCGGCGTCTTTTTCGGTGGCTTTCTTTATGGCACGTTCGACGGTGTCCTTGGGCATGTTTGCGGCCTTGGCGTTCTGCATCAGTGCGCGCAGACGCGGGTTTGTGTCGGGGTCGGGACCGCCAGCTTTCGCCGCGATCGTTATTTCCTTGCCTATGCGTGTGAATGTTCGCGACATGTTGCCCCAGCGCTTGAGTTTGCGGGCCTTGCGGTATTCAAATGCTCTTCCCATGGGTGGTTTTTATGTGAATTGTTTATGATTTTGTTTTTGATTTTTTCAACGGAGTTCGGCACCGAGTTTCGAACGCAGGTTGGCGATGACTTTCGACATTACGGAGTCGATATACTTGTCCTGCAAGGTCTTTTCGGGATCCTGAAGGGTGAAGCTGATGGCGTACGATTTTTTGCCGGCAGGAAGCTTGTCGCCTTCGTAGACGTCGAAGAGTGTGACTTCACCCAGCAGACGGCGTTCGGAGGCGCGTACGGTCTGCTCTATGTCGGCCATTGTGACGGAAGCGTCGACCAGAAGCGAGAGGTCGCGGCGCACAGCCTGTGTGCGCGGCAGGGCGGTGAAAGTGACATTGTTTCCGAGGCTGCGGGCTGCCAGTGCCGACCAGTCGAGTTCGGCGAAGAAAACGGGAGCCTTGACGTCGCAGGCGCGCGCCACTGCGGGTGCTACGATGCCGAGGCGGCCGAGTTGGCGGCCGTCGGCCGATGCAATGTCGAGGGCATCGGAGAATATGGAGCCTTCGGGACAGGCCGATACTGTCAGACGCAGTTCGCGGCTGCTGAAGCCCACGCTGGCGAGGAGGTTGAGCACAACGGCTTTAAGATCGTAGACCGTTGCCTCTTCGGCGGCACGCAGCCAGTTTGCCTGCCTGGTGGCTCCGGTGAGCCACAGGGCCAGCCGGGACTGTTCGCGGTAGGGAGCCAAGGGAGTGTCGGCATCGCTGCGGCGCGAGGGATCGCAGGCGTAGACGTTGCCGAACTCGTACAGCGCCAGGTCGGGCGAGCGTCGGTTGATGTTGTGGGCTATTGTTTCGAGTCCGCCGAAAAGAAGAGTCTGGCGCATCACGTTCAGATCCTGGCTGAGGGGATTGAGCAGTCGCACGCAATGTCCGGAGGGATATTCGGCCAGGGAGCTATAGTAGTTTTCGGCGGTCAGCGAATTGTTGAGTATTTCATTGAATCCGGCGCCTGTGAGCTGCTCGGCTATAAGGCGGCGCAGGGCGTTGTCGGCATCGCACGGAGTCTTGAACGAGAGGCAGGCGTGGAGTTCGTCGCCAAGTTCTATGTTGTTGTAGCCGTAGATGCGCAGAATGTCTTCGATGACGTCGCACGGGCGGCGTACGTCGTAGCGGTAGGTGGGCACCTGAAGGTGGAGCAGAGCTGAATCGGCGCTGTCGGGAACTGCTGCGATCTCGAGCGATTCGAGGATGGAGTCGACGGTGTCGGCGGGAATCTCGCGGCCTACGAGAGCTGCGATGGCGTCGCGGCGCAAGTCGACAGCGTAAGGAGCGACAGGATTCGGGTAAATGTCGGTCAGGGGACCTACGATTTCGCCGCCTGCGAGTTCTTTTATCATCATTGCGGCCAGCTGCAGTGCATAGAGGCATCCGTTGGGGTCTACACCGCGCTCGAAGCGGAACGATGAATCGGTGCTTATGCCAAGACGGCGCGCCGTGCGGCGCACTGACGTGGGATGGAAGCAGGCGCTTTCAAGGAACAGGTCGGTTGTAGCCTCGGTCACGCCGGAATCGAGTCCGCCGAAGACGCCGGCGATGCATTTAGGTTCTGTGGCGTCGCATATCATCAGGTCGGCGGCACCGAGTGTGCGCTCCACGCCGTCGAGGGTAGTGAATTTACCACCTTCCGCCGCACGGCGCACAACCACCTTCGAGCCGCCGAGCCGGGCTGCATCGAAGCTGTGGAGCGGTTGCCCGAAAGCGTGCAGGATATAGTTTGTCACGTCGACGACGTTGTTGATCGGACGCAGGCCAATGGCCGTCAGGCGCTCGCGAAGCCACTCGGGGCTTTCAGCCACGCGCACGCCGCGCATTGTCAGGCCGCAATAGCGGATGCATCCGTCGGAGTCGCGCACGTCGACGCTGACGGCTGACGAGGTGTCGTCGCGGTCGATAGCGAAAGCATCGACCGAGGGACGCAGGGCCTTGACGGGCTTGCGATGGCAGCTCAGCCATGCGGCGAGGTCGCGGGCCACGCCGAAATGCGAGGCGGCGTCGATGCGGTTGGGAGTAAGATCGACTTCGAGGACATAATCGTCCTTAATGTCGAAATATTCGGCAGCCGGATGTCCTACCGATGCCGAGGCATCGGCGGGCAGGACAATTATGCCGTCGTGGGAATGTCCGATACCGATTTCATCTTCGGCGCATATCATGCCGAACGATTCCACGCCGCGGATTTTGGATTTCTTGATTTTGAACGAGTTTCCCTCGCCGTCGTAGAGGGTTGTGCCGACTGTGGCGACCACCACTATCTGTCCGGCGGCCACATTGGGAGCGCCGCAGACAATCTGCGTCGGAGTTCCGTCGCCGGCAAGGTCGACGGTGGTTATGTGCAGGTGGTCGCTGTCGGGATGCTCCACACAGGTGAGCACCTTGCCTATGACGATTCCGGCAAGGCCTCCGGGAATTGATTCGACTTTTTCGACACCACCTGTTTCAAGACCTGTCGATGTCAGTGCGGCCGCGATTTCGTCGGGGCCGAGGTCGGTGGCCACGTATTCTTTGAGCCAGTTGTACGATATATTCATTTTCCTGTGTTTATTTCATTCTGAATGACGGGGCGCGCCGGCCTCGCTTTTGACTTGCAAATTTAATGATATTTGCCGAAACGGCAAAAAGCCCGCAAGGGGCTTTTTCGGTATCCGGTGTTCAACTCAGTCCGCGGCGTGCGAGGAAGTCGAAAATCTCGACGGCATCGAGGCTTCGCCGTCCTGCTATCATTTCGACAAATTCATGTGCTATGTCGTGAACACCGCTGTGGCGGAATATGCGGTCGGCAAGGTCATAAGCCTCTTCGAAAAGTCTGTCGGCTTCGTCGGTTTCGAGAGCGCAGTGTTCGGCGGCATCCTGACGCACAAGAGCGCGGAGGGAGTCGGCGGTTTCACGCGCAAGTCCTTTTCGGTCGCGGACGTATCGCCGGCACATCAGGTTTCCGAGAACAAGTTCGACCGCCAGACGGAAATGGCCGAGAGTACGGGTCCATACATATTTTGCCGGCATCCGGGGATTCCCGCGGAGGTAAAAATCCGGAGCCATGGCTACCGATTCTCCCGCGGGAGCGTCGATGTCCATGCCTGTAAGGAGTTCGCGGGCGTCGCATACGGCAAGTGTGATTGCCATTCCGGCAAGGCCGTAGCACTTGTCGTTTTCGTCGCTATAATGAAGGTTATCCATGTTTCTTCCAGACGGGAATTTTTTTCAGAGATGAGAGATTACGCAGTTCTTTAATCTCTAACCTTTAATCTGTGAACTACTGTCTACAATCAGTTGATGACCATTATTTTGGTAACTACTCCTGAGGAGTTGCCCGAGGCATTCTGCGAGGCCAGCACCAGATATACGCCTGAACGGACACGCTCTCCGGCGGCATTGCATCCGTCCCATGTGAATATGCCGCCTTCGGAGCGTCCCTGATGCAGGACATTTCCGGATATGTCGGCGATTTTCACCAATGAATTGTCCATAAGCCCTGTTACGGTGATCCATCCGGTATAGTCTGGTCGCACGGGGTTGGGGAATGCGTACACTTCGGAATAGTCGTCGGCTGCCGGAGCGGAGTCGCTGCTGTATGCCACCACGCCCTTGGAAGTACCGAAAAATACGCGGTTAGAGTGAGGATCGCATGCCACGGAGTAGACTGTGTTCGACGGCAATGGCGAATTCGCCGTGGTAAAGTTCTCGATTATGCGGTCGCCTCTTTCGCTGACAAGGTAAACGCCTGAACTTCCTGTCGCGATCCACTTGCGGTCGGTCGGATCGGAGGCGATATCGTAGATGGTTTCTGTTTCAAGGAGGTAGTCGCCGAAGTTGGTTCCGTCGTTTCGCGGCACGAGCGGACGCCGTACGGTCAACGATGTGGCCGAGGCGTCGACGGGGTTGTCGATCACATACAGTCCCTGGTTTGTCGCCACCCATACGCGGCCGGCGGCATCTTCGACGAGCTTATTTGTGTAGGCGCGGCTGATTGTGTTGCCTTCGGTGTCGGTGACAGTCTGGTGCCAGAAGTATTTGTCGTCGGTGAAGTTCGACGGAGTTCCGTTGTTGTTCATCGCAAGAATACCGTTCGCCCAGGCGGAGCCTGTAAAGAAGTTCATGTTCGACTTTTTGCAGAACAGGGATTTGCAATCGTCCGAGCCGGTATAGTTCGCAGGCACGCCCGAAGGAAGCAGCCAGTCGTTTTTTGTCAGCTTTGTAAGGTCGCCGCGACGCTTGGCGGCAGGGAGGACGACGAATGGAGCCTTGCCGTCCTTTGTGTCGTTCCAATATGCTCCCCACAGGTTTCCGTCCTGGTCGATGTTCACTTCCGACATACGTGTACCCCAGTTGCAGTGTATCGGGGAGTTGTTGCGGTTGAACACATGGTAGTAGTCGGCGTCCTTGAATACGTATATTCCTTCATAGTAATGCGCGAAGTAATATATCGACGGGTCGTCGGGGTCTTCTATCATCCGGCCGTTGCCGTTGAGAAGGCGGGTGGTCTTGTTGGCGTTCTGTGCGTTCTGTGTCATGAGATCGAAAGACGGAACCGCGGCTGGCGACACATCGCGGCAGCTGCCGTTCTCGATAACGTTGGTGGTCTGCACGGCATTGTTGTCGGAAGGATATATACGGGAGTATGTGATACGGTTGAGATACAGACGGTTTCCGTCGGCTGACCAACGGCAGTCGGTGGGTGTCGTACATGTCATTGCATCGGGACGGAATGTGTCGTGGACAAGAGCGGGGGTATCACCTGCGAGGGAGTAACAGCTGACACCTTCGGCACCTCCGAACCACACGGCGTCGAGTCCGCGAGCCATGGAGAGGCGTTGTCCGCGAACGGCGGAGGGCAGGGGCACGGTACGCGCAACCGTAGCATCGGAGTTGTACATCAGCATGTTATCGCCTGAAACGGCATATACTCCTGCTCCGGTTTTCTGTATGTCGCCGCTGACTTTGGTGTTGAGGTTTTTCAGAGAGAGTGTTTTAGTCTGAAAATTCATCTTGCCGTAATAGAGGTCGGTAAGATTCGAAGAAAGCTTGAAAAGATATGTGTCGTCGGATATGACCACGACATTTCTGGCCGAGCATCCCCCGAGATTTTCGAAGCGGTCTATGCTGTTGTGGCGTCCGGAAAGCGGAGCGCCGTAAAGAATATATCCTTCGATAAGCATCAGCATGTCGCCGAGAACGAAGACCTGATCCATGTTTCGGTTCCAGATTCCGGATTCGACCACTTCGTGGCGCTTGTCGTCGAAAACGACAAGTCCGAACTGTGTGGCCACATATATACGGTCGCCGTCGAATGCGACGCAGTTGATTCCGCGTCCGACTGTAAGCAGCGCGTCCTTGATGTCGGGCATGTTGACGGTACGGCCGTCGTCATAGAGCAAGTCTATGTTGCCGTTCGAGTATGCGACGAGAAGGTAGCGGCCGTCGTAGTTATAGTATATGTCGGATATTCCCGTATCGGTCAGCCTGTTGTTGGTGGTGTATACAAAATTCTCGTTGTCGGCGCTGTCGTATGAGTACAGGCTGCCGGCAGTGAGATAGTAGGCATGTTCGGGCGTGTCGACCAAGCGGTCAATAGTGAATCCTATCTGAGGATATATAGTCCATTGTCCGGTAATCTGCTGGGCTTTTGCCATCAGAGCGACCGACGCGACGAAAGCGAGTGTAAGGAATATCTTTTTTAACATAGTATCTTCAGGCAATGTTGTTTATTATTGATTTACCGTCGGCTGACGCAGGAAACGCAACAGTTCGCGCACGGCACGGCCACGATGGCTGATATCGTTCTTTTCTTCCGGCGTAGCCATAGCGAATGAGCGGTTCCAGCCTTTAGGCCGGAAAAGGGGATCGTAGCCGAAACCGCCGTCGCCTTCGGGAGCCGTTAATATATCACCCTCAACACAACCTTCGAAAAAACGCGGAACGCCGCCGTCGGCCTTGCGGAGCATGGCGATGGCGGTGCGGAAACGCGCACGGCGGTCGCAGCAGCCGTCGAGTTCGGCCAGAAGCCGGGCGTTGTTTGCCGCGTCGTCGTGGGCACGCCCCGAATAACGGGCGGAATACACACCGGGCGCGCCGCCAAGAGCATCTACCTCAAGGCCGGAGTCGTCGGCAATGCAGTCGATACCATAGCGTTCATACACCCAACGGGCTTTCTGGAGGGCATTGCCTTCGAATGTGTCCGACGTTTCGGGGATATCGTCGCGGCAAGCGATGTCGGCCAGGCCGAGCACCTCGTAGCCCTCGGGCGCAAGCATCTGACGCAGCTCACGGAGTTTGTGGACGTTGTTTGTGGCTAATACTATTTGCTTCACTGTATTATCTCTAACGCAAAAAGTCGGTGAATATTATCCGACAACGACGTTGACAATCTTGCCCGGCACAACTATTATCTTGCGTATGGTCTTTCCGTCGAGCCATTTCGCAGCCGACTCATGTTCCAGAGCCAGACGTTCCACTTCCTCGCGTGGCATCTCGGCGGGCACGGTGATATTGTAGCGTGCCTTGCCGTTGAAGGACACGGCAATCGTCACACTGTCCTCGCGGAGGAATTTTTCGTCGTGGCGCGGCCATACGGCATCGCACACGCTTTCTTCGAGGGTGTGTCCCAGAGCGCTGTGCCACAGTTCTTCGGCTACATGCGGTGCAAATGGCGCCAGCACCACCACAAGGTCGGACAGCACGGCTCGTGAACGGCATTTCAGCGAGGTCAGCTCGTTGACGCATATCATGAATGCGGCCACTGAGGTATTGAATGAGAAGTTCTCTATGTCGGCGGTGACTTTCTTGATAAGTTTGTGTATGGAGCGCAATGCTTCGGCCGACGGTTCGGAATCGTCGACAAGCAATGTGTCGCCCTTGTAGAAGAGTCCCCAGAGTTTTTTTATGAAACGGTTCACGCCATCGATGCCATTGGTGTCCCACGGTTTGCTCTGCTCGAGCGGACCGAGGAACATCTCGTAGAGGCGCAGGGTGTCGGCTCCGTAGCGTTCGACAATGTCGTCGGGATTGACAACGTTGAACATCGATTTGGACATTTTTTCAACGGCATAGCCGCAGACGTATTTTCCGTCCTCGAGAATGAACTCGGCGGTGGCGAACTCGGGACGCCATGCGCGGAATGCTTCAGTGTCGAGCACATCGCCGGCGCCGACGATGTTTACGTCGACATGGATAGGCTGCGTTTCGTAATTATCTTTCAGGCCACGGCTTACGAATGTATTGCTGTCCTTGACGCGGTACACGAAGTTGGAGCGCCCCTGTATCATGCCCTGATTGATGAGCTTGCGGAATGGTTCGTCCTCGCACACCAGGCCGAGGTCGTAGAGGAATTTATTCCAATAACGGCTATAGATCAGGTGTCCTGTGGCGTGTTCGCTGCCGCCTATGTAGAGGTCGACCGAGCGCCAGTAGGAATTTGCTTCGGGCGACACGAGAGCTTCGCTGTTGTGCGGGTCCATGTAGCGCAGGTAGTAGGCCGAGGAGCCTGCGAAGCCGGGCATGGTGTTGAGTTCAAGCGGCATGCCGTCGGCAGTCGTCCAGTTTTTGGCACGTCCGAGCGGGGGTTCGCCGCTTTCGGTGGGCAGGAACTTGTCGATTTCCGGCAGGCGCAGCGGGAGCTGTTCGTAAGCCTGAGGAATACCGTCGGGAGTGTAGCACACGGGGATAGGCTCGCCCCAGTAGCGCTGGCGGCTGAAAATGGCGTCGCGCAAGCGGTAGTTGACTTTCACGCGTCCTATGCCTTTTTCGGCTATGAATTTCTTGGTGGCGGCGATGGCTTCCTTGACCGTAAGTCCGTTGAGCGAGAGTTCGGGTCCTTCGGAGTTCATCATTACACCTTCCTTAGCGTCGAAGCTTCCCTCGCTGACATCGGCACCTTCGATGAGGGGGATGACGGGCAGATCGAAATGGCGGGCGAAGGCGTAGTCGCGGCTGTCGTGGGCGGGCACGGCCATTATGGCACCCGTGCCGTAGCCGGCGAGTACATAATCACTTACCCATACGGGGATTTTCTTACCTGTCAGGGGATTGATGGCGTATGCACCGGTGAATACGCCGCTGACACGCTTGTCGATCATGCGCTCGCGCTCGGTCTTATGCTTTACGGCTGCTATGTATTCAGCGACTTCGGCGCGGCGTTCGGAAGTCGTCACTTTCTCAACATACTCGCTTTCGGGGGCGAGCACCATGAATGTGACGCCGAACACGGTATCGGCGCGGGTTGTGAAAATCTCCAGTTCGAGGTCGTCGCGGCCGTCGATGCAGAAACGCATCTCGGCTCCTTCGCTGCGTCCTATCCAGTTGCGCTGTGTTTCCTTGAGCGATTCCGACCAGTCGAGTCCGTCGAGTCCGCGGAGCAGGCGCTCGGCGTAGGCCGACACACGCAGACACCACTGGTACATCATTTTCTGCTCGACGGGGTGGCCTCCGCGCACCGAAAGTCCCTCGCTGACTTCGTCGTTGGCCAGCACGGTTCCGAGTTTGGGACACCAGTTGACCATTGTGTTGCCCAGATAGGCCATACGCCAGTTCATCAGGGCTTCGCTCTTCTGTTTCGGCGTCATGGCTGCCCATTCGGCGGCCGTGAAGCCAAGTTCTTCGGTTCCGGCGGCGTCGAGTCCTTCCGTACCGTGTGTTTCGAGATGTGCCACAAGGTCGGCAATGGGGCGGGCACGGTCGGCGGCACGGTCATACCACGAGTCGAACATGCGCAGGAAAGCCCACTGTGTCCAGCGGTAGAAATCGGGATCGCATGTGCGTATCTCACGCTCCCAATCGAAACCGAAGCCGATTTTGTCGAGCTGGTTGCGGTAGCGTGCTATGTTCTGCGTCGTAGTCACCTCGGGGTGCTGTCCGGTCTGGATGGCATACTGCTCGGCGGGCAGGCCGAAAGCGTCGTAGCCCATGGGATGGAGTACGTTGAAGCCGTTGAGGCGCTTGTAGCGGGCGAATATGTCGGAGGCGATGTAGCCCAGCGGGTGTCCGACATGCAGACCGGCTCCCGAGGGATAAGGGAACATGTCGAGAACATAATATTTGGGTTTGTCGCTGCGCTCGGTCGTGGCATAGACACGGCGTTCTTTCCATTGCTGCTGCCAGCGGCTTTCGATTTCCTTATGCTTGTATTCCATTGCTTGGTGGCTGTATGATGTAGTTTCTTATGTCGGATTATTTATTTCGATAGCTCGAGCATGCGGTCGACGGAACGGCGGGCGCGTGCGGCCAGCGCGGGGTCGACAGTGACTTCGGGCGCTCCTGCGGCAAGGCAGTCGCGGAGTTTTACAAGGGTGTTCAGTTTCATGTAGGCGCATTCGTTGCAGCCGCAGGTGGAGTCGGTCGGCGGCGCGGGAATGAATGTTTTGTCCGGACATGCCTGCTGCATCTTGTGGAGTATACCGCTTTCTGTGGCGACGATGAAGCGTCCGGCGGGCGATTCCGAGGCGTAGGCGAGCAGTGCGGCTGTGGAGCCTACCTTGTCGGCGAGCAGCAGCACGGGGCGCGGACACTCGGGATGGACAAGCACGGGTGCGTCGGGGAACTCTTCCTTGAGTTTTATTATGCCTTCGGCGGAGAAACGCTCGTGGACGTGGCATGCGCCGTCCCAGAGCAGCATGTCGCGACCGGTGCAGGCGTTGATGTATGCTCCGAGGTTGCGGTCGGGACCGAATATGATTTTGGCGTCGGCGGGCATCGACTCAACGATTTTCAGTGCATTGCCCGATGTGACGAGTATGTCGGAGAGGGCCTTTACGCCGACGGGGGTGTTGACGTAGGATATTACGGTGTGTCCGGGATTGGCTTCGATGAATCGGGCGAAGTCGTCGGGTTCGCAGCTGTCGGCAAGAGAGCATCCGGCGTCGACGTCGGGGAGCAGGACGGTCTTGTCGGGGCAGAGGAGTTTGACGGTTTCGGCCATGAAGTGCACGCCGCACATCACGACGGTGCGTGCGTCGCCTACAGCGGCGGCTTTCTGCGCCAGAGCGAGCGAATCGCCGACATAATCGGCGATGTCCTGAAGTTCGGGGCGCACATAGTAATGGGCCAGTATTACGGCTTTTTTCTCCTCTTTGAGGCGTTTTATATCTTCGATTATGGCAGCAGTGCCGTCGCACGCCGCCTTGCAGGCTTTATCCATTTTTACCAGTAAATGCTTTAGCCCACAAAGTTACTATTTTTTTTGTAATTTCAAGACATGCTGCTGCCTGGCCTTGCGATGGAGGGATTATTTGTCTTGCATGACTATGCGACTGAAGCTGCAGTTCATTACCATGCCGTTGAGGTAGATGGTGCGGCGCCGGCCTGTCGTGTTGGGTTCGGCGATGAAATAGAATTCGTTGCGGCATGTGCGCGGATTCACTACTTTGAGCCATCCCGATGTCAGTGTGTCGAGGCTTAGCGGCGGTTCCCGGTCGCCGTAGTGGTAGCGTCTGTCGGTAGTAATGACTCCTGCATTGTCGAGAGAAATACCATATATGCCGCTTTTGCTGTATATGTATAGTTTTCCTCCTTCTTTTGGCAGAACGATTTTCTCGGGCAGGTCTATTTCTTCGAATTCGCCGCAGGCCGGAGCTATAAAGCTGAGGAGAAGCAATGCGGGGATAATGATGCGTGATATTTTTTTCATGGGCGGTCGTATGTAATCAATCTTAACAGAGTATTGTATTTAAAGGGGCTAATAAAATCAGCGTATAATCCCATTTGCAAAAATAGCAACAAATTACAAACAGACAAGTCTTTTTACCGCACATATTGCCGTTTTGCAGGAAATATACTTTATTTATGGTTTTATCGCTTTATATTTGTCGGTTTGATGGGCGTGTTTTATATTTGTAAAATAATATCTGTCACCAAGATATCCTGCAAGGTGGATTGTTCATTCAAACGCTAATAAGATGAAAAAATCAGTTCTATTCTTACTGTTCATTATAGTTGATTCCATAGTGGCATCGGCGTATCTGCCGGCGGCAGGATACCGAGGTTTTCTCGAGGGACATTTTGATGTGGGTTCGGAGAGCAACTGGTGGGGAAACAGGGAGGCATATTATTATTACGGCGCCTCGACTACGCACGGTCGTCAATTCAATCCGCATCTGTTTGTGGGCGGAGGGCTGGATGTGGAGTATAATCCGTCGTTCGACCGCGCCATAATCGCTGTCTATGCCGCCGGACGCACTGACTGGCAGTTCGGACGTTTCACACCTTACGGCGATTTGCGCATAGGCTTGAACCTCACAGACGGGGCGGGAGTGTATTTTTCACCGACAGTCGGCTATCGTTTCAATTGGGGCGGCTGCGTAGCGATAAACGTGGGTGTAGGACTGACGTTGAAAAGCAAGCGTGTGGAGTGCTATGATCTGACGATAACACCTGACGGCATGGGTGTGCTTAGTCCGCTTGGCCGGCAGCATGTGGCGGAGTGTCTTTTTGCATTGCGCCTGGCAGTGGAATTCAATACAATCAGATCTCGAGGGGGCGAGTGATGCGGTTGCCGGGGCGGACGTTGAGCTGCATGGCGGCGGAGATGCCTCCGGCATGTGCGCAACGGTAGCTGATGTGGTAGCGCTCGGCACCGAGGCAGTCGAGGATGACTTCGGCGCTATCGACGGGTTCGCCTGCGCGTCCGGAAGTGATGCGCTCCTCGATGCTGACGTCGAATCCGCTGACGGCCACGGCCAGACACAGCGAACCGTCGGCACGGAGCCCCGATAGGCCGTCGCGGCGCAGGAGCACGCTTCCGTCGGCACGCACTTCGAGTTGTATCCCGGGGGTGTCTGCTCCGGCATCGGTCATGAGGGTTGCGGGATAGAAAAAGTTGCGGACGGCGCGTTTCTGCGACGGCCGGGCACAGGCGGCTATGACGGCTGCGGCTATGAAGCTTACGATTACGTAGAATTCGATGGGCATTCCGGGGGGAGGGGGGGGGGGGGGGGTAGAGGGGAGAGTTTAGAGTTAGAGCGGGTACTTATACTAATTATACGGCGAGGGCGGCGGGATCAAGCCAGTTGAGGAAAGCGGTGGAGATGTAGACGTAGATGATCAGGCCGAAGATGTCGTTTGTTATCTGGATGAAGGGACCGGTGGCGAGTGCGGGATTTATGTGTATTTTCTCAAAAGAGAGCGGCACGACGGTGCCGAGAAGCGATGCAAGAATCACGACGGCGAAGAGCGACACGGCCACCGACACTGTGACAGCGAAGTTGTCGGGGAGCATGAATATGTTGTAGACGAATATTATGAGCGACATCACTGTGGCGTTGACCAGGCCTATCAGCATTTCCTTTCCGAGCTGGGAGGCGAATTCCTTGATGTCGAGCGAACCGTTTGCAAGACCCTGCACGACTATGGCCGATGCCTGTACGCCGACATTGCCGCCTGTACCGCCGATGATGGGGATGAACAGGGCGAGCGCCGTAACGGCATGGAGCTGGTTCTCGAAGTTCCCGAGAATAAGAGAGCCGAGGATTCCCGAGGCGATTCCTATCAGAAGCCATGGAATACGGGCTTTGACCTGGGCGAATATTGAGTCGTCGGCGTCGACGTCGGACGACAGACCTGAGGCAAGCTGATAGTCGCGTTCGCTTGCTTCGCGCACCTGGTCCATTACGTCGTCGACTGTTATGCGCCCGAGGAGTCGTCCGATGGAGTCGACCACGGGCATTGCGACGAGGTCGTACTTCTCGAAGTCGAGGGCAACTTCGTCGATGGGGGTGTCGGCCTTGACGCTTACAGGGTCAACTTCCATGACGTGTTTTATTTTCGACACAGACGGATGCGTGATCATCTTCTTCAGGGGGAAGACGCCGCGAAGCTTGTAGTCGTTGTCGACGACATAGACGTAGTATATCTCGTCCATTTCCTCGGCCTGCATTCGCATCTGCTTGATACATTCGGGCATCGACCAGTTTTCGTTGACGACTATCATCTCGGTGCCCATAAGTCCGCCGGCGGTGTCTTCGTCGTACTTCAGGAGGTCGATGATGTCGCCGGCCTGTTCGACGTCGTCGATATGAGAGAGGATTTCCTCGCGCTCGTCCTCGTCGAGCTGCTGTATGAGGTCGACGGCGTCGTCGGTGTCGAGGTAGTCGATCTGCTTGGCGATTTCCTCGGCGGGCATGTCGCTGAGGAGTTTAAGCCGATCGTCTTCGTCGAGTTCCATCATCACGTCGGCGGCCTGCTCCTGGTCGAGAAGGCGGTAGAGGTACTCGGCCTCGGAAAGCTCAAGATTCTGATAGAGTTCGGCAATGTCGGCGGGGTGCATGCCGGCAAGTTCGGCGCGGGCTGCGTCGACGTCGTTGTCGCGGATTATGGCGGCTATGCGTTCGAGATATTCGGGTGTAAACTCTTTCATCGGATGAGGTCTTGGGCTTGACGTGATTTATCGCGTATGTCGCTTATGATATTTGTCAGCTCGACAAATTCGGCGACCGAGAGCTGCTCGGGGCGCATGGCGGCCAGCACGGAGGCACGCCCGTCGGGAATGAGGGCTGAGGGCGGCAGGAGGGAGCGCATGGAATTGCGGATGGTCTTGCGGCGCTGTCCGAATGTTGTCTTTACGACGGTGCGGAACAGCGCGGGGTCGCAGCCGAGGTCGGTAAGGCCGTTGCGCCGCAGGCGTATGACTCCGGATTTGACTTTTGGCGGGGGATTGAATACGTGCTCGCTGACGGTGAAGAGGTATTCGACATCGTACCATGCCTGAAGCAGTACGCTCAGTATGCCGCGGGCTTTGGAGCCGGGTGCTGCGGCGATGCGTTCGGCCACTTCGCGCTGAAGCATGCCGGAGCAGCATGTGATACGATCCTTATAGTCGAGCACACGGAAGAAAATCTGCGAGGATATATTATAAGGATAGTTGCCGATCACGCAGAAAGGGCCGTCGGACGGCGGGAAGAGGGCGTCGAGGTCCATTTCGAGGAAGTCGCCGGCGACGATTGCTCCGGCTGAGGCGAGAGCTGGGAAAGCGACGGTCAGATAGTCGACGCTTTCGGTGTCGATCTCAGCGACCTTAAACTGTCCGGCGGGATGCTTCTCGAGCAGGAATTGCGTCAGCACACCCATCCCCGGGCCTATTTCGAGAACGGGGATGTCTACGTAATCGTCGAGGGTGGCAGCAATGCGTGCCGCCACGTTCAGGTCGGTCAGAAAGTGCTGCCCGAGGGCTTTTTTGGGTTTTACTGCACGCATTTTCACTTGGTTTTAGAGGCTGTCGGCCTGTTTTCTGTTATATCGAGATGCAAATATACGCATTAGTGGAGGGCAAACGCAAATAAAATTGTTTTTGTTCTCTGATGCGAAAGTAAAGACAGGAGCGGAACCGTGGCGGTTTTCGCTCCTGTCTGAATCATATAAGATAATGTCGCTGAACTTATTCTCCTATTCCCGGGGTGAAGTTGAGCGATTTGTTTTCGATTTTTTCACCACCGAGCAGAAGTTGCATCGGCTGCATGCGATATACACCGAATGCCTGGTTGAAGTTGCGTGTTGCTTCTTCGAGGTTGAAGGGGCGGTTTTCGGTATTGATGTCGCGAACTTCGAATACAATGATTCCGTGGTTTCCTTTGACGGGTCCTACGAGCTTGCCTTTCTCGGCTGCGGCGATGGCACCCTGAATGGCGCTTTCGTTCATGCCGAGGTTGAGGAGGAATGGCGATGCGAATGTGGCGTCGCCTTCGGCCACTTCCGTTTCCATTGCTTTGGCATATCCGGCGAGGTCATTTGCCTTGCCTGCATATTGAGCCATAAGGTGGTCGGCTTTCTTGGAGTTGAGGGCACGTGCACGCAGCTGGGTGTTGAGCGCGGAGCTATTCCAGGGCTGATATCCGTCGTCGTAGATGTCGGTCACGGCCACGGCCATGAAGTAGCTCTGCTTGTCGTCCTGAAGCAGCGGTGACACCTTGCCTTTGCCGGCTTCCATGGCCCACTTGACGAACTTGCGAGAGTCGCTTACATTGCCGATGCGAGGGCTTGAGGGGGTTACCTGAGCATTGAGAACGGAGTAACCGGCTTCGGTGGCATTGGCAACGAAATCAGCTGCCGAGGAGTTGTTGCTCACATAGGTGCGGAGTGCATTCGACAGTTCGGTCACGGTTTCGACAGATGGGTCGACTGTGAAGTTGATGTCGGCCAATTCGTAGAATGTGACGGGGGAATTGCGACGGTTGACAATGAAGAGCTGTCCGACGGTCTGTCCCTGTACGTCCTGTGTGATGACATTTGCTTTTCCGATTGCGGCCGAAGCAAGTGTGTTCTTGACTTTTTCATCGATACCGGGCACTTCGAGCGATGTCCATACGTCTTCCTGACCGTAGACGGTGGCATTGTCGACCACGTCGGCGAACTTGGCCTTGCCTTCGTTGAAGAGTGCGGCGATGCTGTCGAGGGTTGCTACTTCGGGAGCCTGAATGATGGATACGTTGATGGAGTCGATGCCTGTGGTTTTGGCGATGAGCTTGGCGATTGTGTAGTTGTCGCCGCGGCTGCTGATGATTTTCGCGGATCCGACCTTGGCTGTGTCGACGAATGCCTTGAGAGCGGCATCGCGGATCTGGCTCAGGGGGAGGTTCTCGGTTTCGACGTTGAAGCGGGTATCCTGAACCACGGCATCGGTGCCGGGAAGTTCGTTAAGCGATGCCACGGCTGCGTCGACTGCCTGACGGGCAGCGATGCGGTCGGCCTGTGAAGGAACTACGGGCACGTAGATATAGTCGACGGCGCGGGTTTCTTCGGCCAGAGTGTAGTCGTTCTTGTGTTTTTTCCAGAGAGCCTGCACGTCGGCGTCGGAGAATTCGATGTCGTCGTCGGCAACGGACGAGGCATCTTTCACGGCGTAGGCGATATGGCGTGTGGCCGCACCGTCGTCGTAGATAGCTTTGGCATCGAGTTTGTTGGCTGTAAAGAGGCCGAGGACAAGGCGGTTGAACTTCTCGCTAAGGAGCGCGTCTTCGATGTCGCTTTCCTGCTGGCTCCAAGCCTGGCGGAGCTGTTCGCCGACTTCGGCGGAGAGGCCGTATTTTGTGGGCGACGACATTGCGTCGAACACCATCTTGCCTGATGCTTCGGGAAGGTTGAGGCGCTGGGCTATATATCCGATAAGCTGTGCGGCTGCGGGATGGGGATTCTCTCCTGTCATGGCTTCGGTGATTTCGCGGTCGGTGACTGTAATTCCCAGACGGTCATATTCCTGCTTGAAGAGGTCTTCGAGCAGGAGCTGGTTGATTACCTGCTGCGAGAGCACGTCGCTGTCGACATCGCGCTGCTGGTTGCGCTGCTGTTCGGAGAGGTCGTGGAGGCGCTTCTGATATGCGTTGTATTCCACCTTGGCACCGCCGGCTGTAGCCACGGTTGTCTGATTGCCGAAATAGGTGTGTCCGGAGGTCAGGAAGTCGCCCAGAACGAATGCAAGCAGTGCCACGATGATGATTACGAAGAGCAGCACCGACTTGTTTCTGATTTTCTCTAATGTTGCCATTTGGTTTTATTTGTGATTTTTGATTTATTATTCGCAGGATTGCAATAAGCGCACAAAGATACGTTTTTTTTCGTTATCAGTCAAAAAAATAATTGCCGGCACAAACAGGCGCGTCCGGGGCATTTGTCCCGGACGCGCCTTAAGGCTCTTATTAAACTGATTATCAGAAAATAGCCGATTACATTTTGAAAAGGCCGTCGAAGCGACTGCGCACGGCGTCGACGGCGTCGAGTTTCTCCCATGTGAAGAGTTCGACCTCGCGGGTGAACGGTTCTTCGTAGGATGATGTGAATGTCTTGGCGACGGTGCGCGGCGTGCGGCCTACATGACCATAGGAGGCCGTTTCGCGATAGATGGGATTGCGCAGTTTGAGGCGTTTTTCGATGGCAAAGGGACGCATATCGAACAATTCGGCAACGTGCGCCGACAGTTCGCCGTCGGATATGGTCAGGTGCGATGTGCCGTAAGTATTGACGCAGATGCTCACGGGTTCGGCCACTCCTATGGCATAGGCCACCTGCACCAGCGCACGGTCGGCAACTCCGGCCGCAACGAGGTTCTTGGCGATGTGGCGCGCGGCATAGGCTGCCGAACGGTCGACTTTGGAGGGGTCTTTACCCGAGAAGGCTCCGCCGCCATGTGCGCCGTGTCCGCCGTAGGTGTCGACGATTATCTTACGTCCCGTCAGTCCGGTGTCGCCGTGCGGACCTCCGATGACGAATTTTCCCGTGGGGTTGACGAAGAGTTTGAAGTCGTCGGAAAGCAGCTCACGCAGGTTTTCAGGCAGTTTGCGACGCACACGCGGGATGAGGATGTCGCGCACGTCGCGGCGTATTGTCTGTAGCATTTGCTCGTCGGCCTGAGCTTGTGTAAGTTCGTCTGACGGCTCGATAAACGGGTCGTGCTGTGTCGAAACGACAATTGTGTCGACACGCAGCGGACGACCGCTTTCGTCATACTCGACCGTCACCTGGCTTTTGGCATCAGGGCGAAGGTAGGTCATGTCGACTCCGTCGCGTCGGATTTCGGCGAGTTCCATCAGCAAGGCGTGGCTCAGGGCGAGCGTCAGCGGTATATAAAGAGGTGTTTCGTTTGTGGCGTAACCGAACATCATGCCCTGGTCGCCGGCACCCTGGTCGTCGGCAGCCTCGCGCTCGACCCCGCGGTTGATGTCGGGACTTTGTTCGTGGATGGCCGACAGCACACCGCAGGAATTGCCGTCGAACCCGAGTTCGCTGCGGTCGTAGCCTATTTCATTGATTACACGGCGTGTGACGTCCTGTATATCGATATACGCACGGCTTTTTATCTCGCCGGCCACTACTACTTGACCGGTAGTTACAAGTGTTTCGCAAGCGACTTTCGACTGCGGGTCGCGAGCGAGGAATTCATCAAGGATGGCATCGGAAATCTGGTCGGCGACCTTGTCGGGATGCCCTTCGGATACTGATTCGGATGTGAAGAGATAGTTCATTTTACTCTGCTTTTTGAGTTTTTGTCATTCCGTTAAAAAATAAAGAACCGCTGCTGCCACCCCTTTGCCGGAAGAATCAGTGAACTGCTGCGGTAAAAAAACGAGAATATGCGCCAAAAAGCATCTGCCGCCGTGGCGGACACGAGTACCGCCGAAACGGCGGACTTTCAAGCGATTTTAGCATTTTTTCGAGTGGTTGCAAGCAGCCAAATCTTTCCACTGTCGAGGGGATAGGGTTCCCATGGAAACATCGGCACGCCTCGTTTCCACGGCACAAAGGTAAGCAAATTTTTTCTCAGAGCAAAATTACGGCCGGGAATGTGTTGTCATTTTTTATCAGGCGTCAAAGCTCTATTCTTGCGGCGGTGATGTCGGAGCGGCCGGTGAACATCGATGCCATGCCGGCAAAGCGCGAGGCATCTTCGGTTGTAAGATAGCCGCATGTGGCACCACGGGTGACACGGCTGTCGATTTCGGGATGACGCTGCAGATAATCGGCAAGCGATGCGCCGACAATTTCGGCCTGACTTACTATACGAACTCTTTCAGGAAGATAAGTTCGTATTTTTCCGATAAGCAAGGGATAGTGGGTGCAGCCCAGAACAAGAGTGTCGATGTCGGGACTGAGCGACATGAGGTTCTCGAGGTCGCGGCGCACGAACCAATCGGCGCCGTCGCCGTCGGCTTCGCGGTTTTCGACAAGTGGAACCCACATGGGACAGGATTGGCTGTAGACATGCAGATGCGGATGCAGTTTGCCGATCTCGATGTCGTAGGAGCGTGAGGCCACGGTGCCCGGAGTGCCGACGATTCCTATTGCTCCGGTAGATGTCAGCGCCCCGACAGCTTCCGCCGTAGGGCGGATAACTCCAAGCACCCGCCGCTCCGGGGCAAGTACGGGGAGATCGCGCTGCTGAATCGTACGCAATGCTTTGGCCGAAGCCGTATTGCAGCCCAAAATTACAAGATGGCAACCGCGGGCAAAAAGGTACTCCACGGCCTGAAGTGTGAAACGGTACACGAGGTCGAAGGAGCGGGTACCATAGGGAGCGCGGGCATTGTCGCCCAGATAGAGGTAGTCGCGATCGGGAAGTGCTTTTCGCAACCCTTCGAGAATGGTCAGGCCGCCATAGCCCGAGTCGAAGACTCCTATAGGACCCGCGACGTTATTTGTCCGGGCAATTGATGCCGCAATCTGTTGGCTGTCCATCTTTTATTGTAAAGAAAAAAGCGGACGGGGCCGAGAGTCTTTGCTGCCGGTCCCGTCCGCAGTATGTTTTTTAACTAATAATCAGAGGCGGGCCTTGATTGCTTCGGTTTCTTTTTCATAACCGGGCTTTTCGAGCAGGGCGAACATGTTGCGCTTGTAGGCCTCTACTCCGGGCTGGTTGAACGGGTTCACACCGAGCAGGTAGCCGCTGATGCCGCAGGCTGCCTCGAAGAAATAGATCAGCTGGCCGAGCCAGTAGGGCGTCAGAGCCGGAACGACAAGTTGCATGTTAGGCACACCGCCGTCGATATGAGCCAGACGCGTGCCGAGTTCGGCCATCTTGTTCACCTGGTCGACACGCTTGCCAGCGATGTAGTTGAGTCCGTCGAGGTTGGCTTCGTCGGATGGTATTACAACGCTGTGCTGCTGTGCGGCAACGGAGATGACTGTTTCAAAGATTGTGCGCTCGCCGTCCTGAATCCACTGTCCCATCGAGTGAAGGTCGGTAGAGTTGTCGACAGCCGCAGGGAAAATGCCTTTGTGATCCTTGCCCTCGCTTTCGCCGTAGAGTTGCTTCCACCATTCGCCGAAGAAATGGAGCTTGGGGTTGTAGTTCACCAGAATTTCGATTTTCTTGCCGTCGCGGTAGAGGGCGTTGCGTGTCATGGCGTATTCCTTTGCGGAAGTATCGCTACCGTCGAGGGTGGCTTTCTGCATTGCACGCGCACCGCCGATTAGTTCGCGGATATCGAATCCGGCAGCAGCTATAGGCAGCAGGCCTACGGGGCTGAGGACGGAGAAGCGTCCGCCTACGTTGTCGTCGATGACGTAGGTCTTGTAGCCTTCGGTGGTGGCAAGCGAACGCAATGCGCCGCGGTGCTCGTCGGTAATGGCTACAATGCGCTTGCCGGCTTCCTCGCGGCCGAGTTGCGCTTCGAGCTGCTCTTTGAGCAGGCGGAAAGCGATGGCGGGTTCGGTTGTGGTGCCGGACTTGGATATTACGATGATACCGAATTTTTTGTCCTTAAGCAGCTGCTGCAGTTCGTAGAGATAGTCCTCGCCGATATTCTGTCCGGCAAATAGCACCTTGGGACCGGCCGCGGGGATATAGGCGTCGAACGAGTTGTTCAGGGCTTCGATAACGGCTTTGGCTCCGAGATAGCTGCCGCCTATGCCTATGGCTACGATCACGTCGCAGTCGCGGCGCAACTGTGCGGCAGTGGCCATGATGTCGTCGACAAGCGAATCGGGCGTGCGGGTGGCAAGATCCACCCATCCCAGGAAGTCGGCACCGGCACCGCTTCCGTCGGTCAGTTTTGCAAATGAAACTTCGGCTTCGGGAGCAAGCGCGTCGATGGCCTTGAGGCTGACGCTGCCAAATACTCCGCTATTGATGAACTGTAACTTTTCCATATCTGTAATTCGGGAAAACTGTATTAGTGAAATTATGCCGCAAAATTAATCATTAACGGATAAAAAAGCAAAGAGTTTTTCGTACTTTTGCCTCCCGCTAAAATCCTGCCGCATCATGAACATCGCCCTCTATTGCTCCTCTAAAGACAGACTTCCGGAATCGTGGCAACAGGCCGCAGCCGCATTAGGCCGTTGGCTCGGCCGGCGCCGCGCCACGCTGGTCTACGGCGGCGTCGACCGCGGACTGATGCGTATTGCGGCGGCGGCAGCCCGCGGCGCCGGAGCATCTGTCACCGGTGTAGTGCCCGCACGTCGCCGGCATCTGACATCACCAGCCAACGAGGTCACGGTGCCGGTCCGGGATCTGAGCGAACGCAAGGCTGTGATACAGATGCTGGCCGACGCCTTCGTAGTCCTGCCCGGCGGCTACGGCACTCTCGACGAACTTGCCTCGGCTTTCGCGCACCTTAATTTTACCGGCGCCGAAAAGCCTGTCTTCATCCTCAATCCCGACGAATTGTATGATCCTCTGCTCGAACAGATCCGTCTGATGGCTTCACGAGGCCTTATGGACCAGTCACTTGCCTCGAAACTGCACCCCGTGGCCGATACCGACAGCCTTATATCCGCCCTCGAATGCTTCGCACGGACATTCGACGGCGCCAACAGATAAACAAAAAACACCACAAACTCCATGGAAACAAAGAAAAGCAACATCTACACCGGCGGCGGCGACTCCGGCACAAGCTCTCTGGTCGGCGGCACACGCGTAAGCAAGGCCGACACACGCCTCGAAGCCTACGGCACCGTGGACGAACTCAACTGCTGGCTCGGACTGCTGGACGCGTCCGACGCTATCCCGTCGCCGGCCCACACTACCCTGCGGCGCGCCCAAAACCTGCTCTTTGACATTGGCGCCGCACTGGCAACCGAGGCCTCCAGCCGTTGGCAACCCGCTCCACTGCCACAATCGGCCGTCGATGCCCTCGAAGCCGATATCGACGCTCTCGACTCTACCCTGCCCCGCCACAACCGCTTCATACTGCCCGGCGGACATCCCGACGCCGCACGCGCACAGATAGCCCGCACAGTGGCACGACGTGCCGAGCGTCGCATCATAGCTCTTAACGCCGGCGGAATCACCGTCGATCCCGTAATACTGCAATGGATCAACCGCCTGAGCGATTATCTCTTTGTGCTGGCCCGCGCGATAAACATTATTAACGCTCACGACGAAATATTTTGGGAGAAAGGCTGTTGATTATAAGAAAATGCCTATCTTTGCGCACTTTTTCAGGCCATACAGGCCATAAACAACAGAAATAACACAAAAACTTATACAGCAATCATGTATTGGACTCTTGAACTTGCCTCCAAACTGGAGGATGCCCCCTGGCCCGCCACAAAAGATGAACTGATCGACTACGCCATGCGCAGCGGCTCTCCCCTCGAAGTAATCGAAAATCTTCAGGAAATCGAAGACGAAGGCGACATCTACGAATCAATAGAAGACATCTGGCCCGACTACCCCTCCAAAGAAGACTTCCTCTTCAACGAAGACG
>ERZ778515.614-NODE-614-length-30331-cov-11.184304_pt1 | contig 30331 bp, 19 predicted proteins | sample MGYA00510343_ERZ778515 | MGnify/ENA primary metagenome ERZ778515 (study PRJEB29527, sample SAMN07138965) | mouse gut metagenome | material: feces | host: mouse | place: China:Nanjing | collected 2016-01-25 ...
CTTCAGGGGTCAAATCAACCTGGCCGCAGGGGTCATCCGCGCCTGGGTTTTCCAGTTGAGTGAAGATGAGGGCATACTTACAGAAGTCGGCATGAGGGTTTGAAAGAGCGCCGATGTTGAGATGTAGAGGGAGAGAGGAGAAGGTGGAGGAGAGGGGCGGGAGAAGGAGGCGGGATACGTATCAGGGGTTGTAGAGGTCTTTGTTGTAATAGTCGAGGATTGAGTTGGCATATTGCAGGGCCTGAGAGGCGTTCTTATTTTCGGGGTCGATGCGGAGTGCTTCGAGATAGTCGCCGATGGCTTTGGCGCGGTGTCCGGCTCCGAAATGTCGCATGCCGCGGAGGGTAAGTGCTTCCGGATCTGTGGGATTGGAGGCGAGGTATTCGGTGATGAGGGCGATAGCCTCATCAGCATCGAGGGAGGATGTCTTGTCCTTGAGGTCTTGTAGATTCATATGGCAGTATGGAATTAGATTATGCGGGTAGTAATCTTGGTTGAGCTTGGGCGTGGAATTATGGTGCACAGGCTTCGAGAGGACTGAAAGAGAAGAAGAGAGGAATGGAGGAAGAGAAATAAGATAAAGAGAGAGGATGAGATAAGACAGAGAGAGGAATAGAGATAAGATAAAGAGAGATAATCTACGGGAGGGAGGAGGACTTCGAGGAAATTATTATGAGAGACAAGTGATGATGGCGGATCGGTTATTGCAGGGTGATACGGGTTGAATTTACTTCAGAGTCGAGGAATATGGAGGCGAGTCGGTCGAACTTATCCGTGGCCTCGGTGGTGAGGAATTCGGTATGTCCTTCTTTTGAGCACAGTTCGGCCATCTCCGGATGTCGGTCGAGATAATCCGCCAGCGACTCGGCCACGAGTCGTCCCTGCGGGACGATTTTTACGCGTTCCGGCATATATCGGCGTATCTTTGGCAAAAGAATCGGATAATGTGTGCATCCCAGCAGAAGAGTGTCGATAAGAGGGTCGGCGGCCAGCACTTCATCGCAGTATTTCTTTACGAAATAGTCGGCGCCATCGCCGTTAGCCTCACCGTTCTCGATAAGCGGCACCCACATCGGAGCGGCAACTTCGGCCACCTTCATTTCCGGATATAGTTTTGCAGTCTCGATGCGGTAAGAGTGGGAGAGTATTGTGCCGGGAGTGGCAACGACTCCCACATGCTTCGTGCGGGATATTGAGCCGAGTGCCTCGACAGTAGGGATAATCACTCCGAGGACGCGGCGCGAAGGGTCGATTGCCGGCAGATTACGTTGCTGAATTGAGCGCAGAGCCTTTGCCGACGCCGTGTTGCAGGCGAGAATCACGAGGCGGCATCCAGAATCGAATAGCCGGCGCACTGCCTGGAGCGTGAAGTCGTAGACTATGTCAAAACTGCGCGCGCCGTAGGGGGCGCGCGCATTGTCTCCGAGGTATAGATAGTCGTACTGCGGCAGTCGCCTGCGTATTTCGCGCAGGATTGTCAGTCCGCCGTATCCCGAGTCAAATATTCCGATAGGTGCAGTCACCTTTGCAGATTTTTATTTGATACCGAGTTTTGTTTTCACAAGAGGAGTGATGTTCTCTGCGGGAGCTCCATAATAGAACACCAGAGAGGGGTCGAGATTCTGAATCAGCGTATAGTTGCCCTCACGTCCGACAGAGTCGATGGCATTCTTGATTTCAGTAGTGATGGGCAAGAGGAGTTCCTGATGCTTCTGAGACATCTCGGCATCCACTTTCTGTATGAATTCCTGATATCTGGCCTGAGAGTCCTGGAAAGCGCGGATCTTGCGGTCCTTGATTGCGGGAAGAGCATCCTTGTCCTGCTCCATTGCCTGGAGTTCCTCGGCCTGCTTCTGGAGGTCTTCCTGCAGCGACTTGGCCTGCGCCTCATATTTTGCCTGAATATCCTCCAGTGTTTTCTGGGCTTCGGCAGTGGCGGGCATTGCCTGCATCACCTCATTGATATCGATGAGTCCGATTTTGATGTTCTGCGCGGCTGCCATCATGGGTAAGGCGAGCGCGATGAAAAGAAGAAATTTCTTGATCATTGATTTATAAGAATTGTAGATTATAAATTTCGTTTATCCCCTTCCGGCAGTCGCGGCATCGCAGACAGTGGGGGGCAATGTAGAGACTGCCCCTGCGGCACCGCACGCAAGGGGGGTGAGGTTATTTGGAATATCCGAGTTTTGCGAGTACATCATTGCTCATATCGATGCGGGGCGAGGCGAAGACGATGCTCTGCGACGAGGCGCGGTCGAAGATGACTTGATATCCTTTTTCCTCAGCCACAGCCTTGACGGCATTGTAGACATCCTCCTGGATGGGTTTCATGAGCGACTGACGCTTTTTATAAAGTTCACCTTCTGGGCCGAAATATTTGTAACGGGTGTCGGTGACCTCTTTTTCCTTTGCGACGATTTCTTCCTCCCGTTTCTTTTTCTGGTCATCGGTCAGAAATACCATATCGGCCTGATAGTTCTTATACATGGTCTCCGCTTCTTTGGAAAGTTCAGCCACTTCCTTTTCCCATCGCAGGGATACTTGATTTAGCTGTTCGTTGGCCATTTCATAAGCCGGCACATTGCGCAGCACATAGTCCATGTCGACGAGTGCGAACTTCTGAGCATTCGCGCAGAAGGCGCAGCTTATGGCCATGATGGCGATGATGAGGAGCTTTTTCATAAGCATTTAAATTAGATGTTACTATTTTAGAACGCCGAGGGGAGAGATGGTTGCGTGGATTTAAGTATTTTTAGCATACCCCGTCATGCTCATCAGAATTCCTGACCGAGCACAAAGTGGAGCTGGCTTCCGCCGCGGCGTCCCTGCACCTTGTCGAACCCGTATCCCCAGTCGATACCGAGGAATCCAAGCATCGAGAGATATACGCGGGCACCGACTCCGGCCGAGCGCTTGAGATTGAATGGCTGGAACTTATCGACGGCCGTCCAACAGTTGCCCGCTTCTGCAAATACGAGCGCGTAGATTGTAGTCGATGGCTGGAGCATGAATGGGAAATGCAATTCGAAAGTGTATTTGGCATATGCATATCCTTCCTCACCCCATGGAGTGAACTGACCGTTATCATATCCACGCATCGAAACAGTCTCGGTGGCATATGTGGAAGAACCCGACATTCCGTCGCCGCCGAAGTAGAAGGTCTCGAATGGAGTCTTGATGCTGCGGTTGTAGGAACCGAGCAGCGCGAAGTCGGCGCGGGTCATGAGTACGAGAGTCCACTGCCCGTCGGGGTCGGTGAGCGGAGTGAACGTCTTGCTCTTGAACTTAAGTTTCCAGTACTCGATCCATTTGTATAGCTGAGCCTTGGCATTCTCGTCGTTGAGAGAATTCGCCTCATATGCGAGCTGACTCCAGTTCTTTTTCTGGAAGAGAGAAACAGGCGGAGTGAGCTGCAGGTCGAGCGAGAACTGTGAGCCGCGGCGTGTATAAATCGGGTTGTCGATTGAAGAGCGGGAGAGTGAGAGATTTAGGGTCACGGCATTCGACACGCCGTTATTCATGTAATATAGCCAGTCCCAGTTCTTCAGATAATACCAGCGGTATCCCAGCGAGGCCTGGAACATGAAATAGTCGTCGGGCCATGTGAGACGTGTGCCGAATCCGACTTGAATGCCAGCCATCTGGAGCACCTTGTTTGGGTCGTAGGCGTTCTGATAGGCGTAGTTGCCGTAATTGCTGCCATAAGTGCCTCCGTAATAGATGGAATTGAGATAGGCGTTGCTCCAGTTATTGTTGTAGTAACTCTGGTTGACGCCTGTATAGCGCGAATAGTCGGCAGAGATTGAGAACGAAGTGGGTCGTTTCCCTCCGAACCATGGGTCGAAGAACGATATCGAATAACTCTGATAATACTTTGCATTGGTCTGGGCCGATATTGAGAATGTCTGGCCGTCGCCTCTGGGTATTATCCCCTTATAGCTCTTCGGATTGAATAGATTCTTCATTGAGAAGTTGGCGAATGAAAGGGCCACCTGGCCGGTGACTCCCGTCTGTCCCCATCCGAACGACAGCTGCACCTTGTCGTTGGGTTTCGATTCAAGATTGAGCACGATATCCACAGTGCCGTCGTTCTCATTGGGTTCCGGTCGCATATCGATATTCTCCGGGTTGAAGTGGCCGGAGGCGGCAATCTCACGCATAGAGCTGATCAGGTCGCTTTTGGAGAACAGATCGCCGGGGCGTATGCGGAGGTCGCGTCTGATCACCTTCTCATATAGCAGGTCGTTGCCATTGATCACGACCTGATTGATGCGGGCCTGCTGCCCTTCGTGGATGCGCATCTGCAGTGACACGGAGTCACCTTCGATTTTCTCCTCGATGGGAATGATATTGAAGAATAGATATCCATTGTCGAGATATACGTTCGACACGGCATCATCATCAGTAGAGACACGCTTGTCGAGCCTCTTCTGATTGTAGACCTCACCCGGATAAATGCCTAAAATGTTATTAAGCGTTTCAGTGGGATAGACCGTATTTCCTACCCAGGAGATATCGGAGATATAATACTTCTTACCCTCATCGATGGTGAGGAACACATCGACATGGCTGTCGTCATACCGGGCTACCGAATCGTGAGTGATTTTTGCGTCGCGGAAGCCAAGTTCATTGTATTTCTCGATGATGCGTCGGCGGTCGTCGGCGAAGTCGGACTCGACAAACTTCTTCTGTTTGAAGAGATTGAGCAGATTGCCGTTTTCATTCGTCTTCTTCATTGCGCGCTTCACCCGGTTGTCGGACAGCACTTCATTGCCATCGACATAGATTTTGTGGACCTTGACCTTATTGTGTCGGTCGACGGCGATTGTGACGATTTCCTGATTTTCCTTGCTCAGGTCGGGTTGCTGCAATATTGATACGGCTGCGTTCTTGAATCCCTTTGCCGCATAATACTTCTCCACGATTTGCTTTACCCGGCTGATGATATTAGGCGTGAGCTGCTGTCCGGGCACCATTCCGAGGCGTTCGTTGAGGTCCTTCTTCTCACCTCCTTTTACACCCTCAAACCGGAGTTCGGCCATGCGGGGCTGCTGTCGGAGCGCGATATTGAGCCATACCTTGTCGCCGAGCATTTTGTCTACGGTGATCTGCACTTTCGAGTAGAGACCCTGTCGCCAGAAGCGTTTGACGGCATTGGATATCGCGTCGCCCGGGATGTCGATGCGCTCGCCGACGCTGAGGCCGGAATATCCGATAATCACATAATCCTCCACATGGCTTATGCCGCTGACAGAGATGCCGGCGATTTCATATGAGCGAGGTATCGGAGAGTAGATTATTTCGGGATTATAGATAGTATCTCCGGCAATCGCATCGATTGGAGGCACGGGGGCAGTGGTCTGCGCTAAAGAGTCAAGAGACGTTGCACCTGCCGCCATGAGCAGGGCCAGAATTATGGGATATCTGTTGGTCATTGGTTCTGGATTTGTGCGCTTGTCTTGCCGAATCGGCGTTCGCGGCGTTGGAAATCAATGATGGCTTCGGCATAGGCTTCCTTGCCGAAGTCGGGCCAAAGTATCGGGGTGAAATAGAGTTCGCTGTAGGCGATCTGCCAGAGCAGGAAATTGGAGATCCGTTCTTCGCCTCCGGTGCGTATGAGGAGGTCGGGGTCGGGGATTCCGGCAGTGGCCAGCGAACGGGCCACATCCTCTTCCGATATCAGCTCCGGGCTGATGTCACCGTCGAGGACTTTGCGTGCCATTCGGCGTGCGGCCTCAGTGATTTCCCACCGGGCGGAATATGACAGGCACATGCCGAGCGTCAGACCTGAGCAGCCGGCCGTGGCCTTTTCTGCATTCAGCAGTCGGATTCTTGCCGATTCGGGAATCCGTGCTATATCGCCTATAAGACGGATTCTGACATTATTTGCCATCAGTTCGGGGAGTTCCCGTTCGATAGCCCATCCGATGAGTTCCATCAGGGTGTCGACTTCTTCCTGCGGCCGGTTCCAGTTTTCGGTCGAGAATGCGTATAGAGTGAGATACTCGATGCCGAGGTCGGAAGAGAACTCGGTGGCGCGGTGGACGGCCGTCACCCCCTCTGCGTGTCCGGCGCTTCGCGGCTGTCCTTTGAGATTGGCCCATCGTCCGTTGCCATCCATGATGATGGCGACATGACGCGGAATCCGGCTCATATCAATATTTTCAAGCAATGCATCGAGGCTCATATCTGAATCTGTAGGGAGAGTAAGAATATTTTATTTTTATCGGGTTAATGCTGTAATGGAGAGAGAGGCAGGGAGCATGCCGGCTCTAATCTTTGTAATTGCATGTCTGGCAGCGCTTCGAGAATTCATAGCTTATCGTGAACGTAAGGGTGGAGTACCAGTCGGTATTCTTTACAAACGAACTCTTTATGCCCAAAGGGTCGTCGAGCATCGGACCGTCGAGACGGTCGGTGAATACCTTTTTCATCAGAAACTCCACACCTAAGTTCAGGCGCTTGTTGACTTTGAACTTTGCTCCGATTCCGAATGGCAGTGTGAATCCGGCCAAGGTGTGCCCGTCGACGCTCCACATCGTCACCGAGACACCCCCGGTTATATAGGGAGAAAAGCGCTTAAGCTTACGGTAGCGTTCGCCGATACCGTAATTGAAGAAATTGAATTCCGCCATTTCCCCGAGTTCAAAGAATGTTGTGGAGAATCGATAGGATTCGCCCGAGGGGAATACGTTGGTCATTTGTTCGGAATTCCCTCGCAGCCCTCCGGCGTAGAAGTTGGTCTTGAAAGCCCATCTCGGATTTGCGATATATCGCAGCAGCAATTCCAGATCCCATGATGGATTCCGGTATAGATTGGATGTGTTGGCATCTCCGAGATATCCGGTCATGCCGATGCCTCCACCGATGTCAAGCCGGTAGTCTTCCTGAGCGGTCATCCTCAGCGGAGACGCGAGGACCAGCAGTATGAGCGGCAGCAGCACGCGAGCGGTCATATTCGTTATGATATGCTGAATGGGAATTGGTTTAAAAACAGAATTATGTGCAGAGAGAGAGACCTGAAGAAGACGTGTCAGAACAGCGGGGCGAAAGTCAGCCGGGCCAGAACGGCTCGCCATATGGCCGGGTTCAGGTTTCCTCCCTCATTGCGGCCACCGAACATGTAGATGTAAGGGCAGTCCCACTTCACATTTGAGCCATCGGTGAAATAGCTGATGCGTCTGACATCGCCGGGTCTGCGCGAGGCGCGAGTCTTCCATCCGTTCCCGATTGATGTGTCCATCGGAGATGTGGCAATCACGGCATCGGCCTGATAGAACGAGCGTATGTAATCCGGAAGCTGGAGCAGCGAACCTGCCTCCATCCAGTTCACGCCATTGTCGTATGACAAATACACCTTTCGCCCGATTGAGCCATCCTGCGTCAGGCCTCCGAGAGCCAGAAGCACGCTGAATTCAGTCTGCACCCAGGACGTAGTGGTCTGCCGGTAGTTGAAATAAGGCACCACAAGCACATCCTGCATGGCCGGAAGCGGAGTATTGGAGATTTTGGCCCATTCGGTTCCGTCGTAGGTCCAGGTGTCGCCATAAACGGTGTTGCCACGGCGACCGCCGGTGAACTGTCCGATTGGGTCGGAGGCCCATTTCGATGTGAATGAATTGAAATTCGAGAGTCCTTCAATCGGGAAATCCTCGGGGATTTCTACCGGAGAGTAGGAGGTCGGGCGTGGGTGGATGTCGTGGTAATACCGTCCTGCCGCATCCTGGCTCACGCCGAGCACCACGTCGCCGAAGGTACCGATGATAGTCGTCCAGGTAATGCCGACACTCTGCCAATGGCGTCCGTCGGCCGAAGAATACAGGCTTCCGTCGGCATCGAGAATGAAGAGATTCGAATCTGTGGCGGTGAGAGAACGCACCTGAGGAGTGAATGGGAGAGACAGAGGAGTCTTGGTCCATGTGGCGGCGGCAAGGTCGGACGAGACAGCCATCGTGTAAGAGCCGCCGGCTTCTTCTACCATAGTATATGTCTTGCCGTCCATCGCTACAGTGCGCTGGTCGTGAGGCGATGCCGTTGCAGCGGGAAGTGGTGCGAGAGCAGTTTTATCCCACATCAGCGAGTCGGCCACCATTTTATGCACGTTGACTTTAAGTGTATACGTCTTCGACAGCGCACCGTCCTCAGTGGAGAGTGTCAGCGTGACATCGCCTGTGAAGTCGATAGAGTCGGTAGGCGAGGTCTTATAGTTGACGATGCCGGTCCGGGTGGTACCGCCTGACATTTTGATTTCCGCCTTTGATACCGCAGCCGGGAAAGTGATTTTCGGCACGAGCTTATTGATGTTTGTGCCTACAGGCAGAGAGTCCGCATTGAAAATGACTGCATGGTCAAGGTCAATCGAGAAAAATACGGAGTCAAGGTTGGCCATCACCTTGGAGTTGGCAGTCAGTGAGAATCCTTGTACGGCCACTGAGAGCGCTGGTTCATATGCCGGCTCGTCAGATTTCTCGGCATTACAGGCGCCCAATACGATTGCGGCCCCTATAAGGCAGGGGAGCACTCGCATGGGTATGTGGGCTGGTTTCAACAGTTTCATGAATAAAAATTGCTTTCAACCTGCAAAGATAATACATTATTACGAAATATGCCTAATGAACTATCTGCAAAATTGAGATAATGAAGTCGTTTAAACGGTTTAAACGGCTTCAATGGGCTTCGGTGTCACTTGAGTCAGATGTCGCATCGGTGTCGGTTGACGCTGGCAGGCTCGCATCCCCCGATACGGTGTAATGGATAATGACGGCTGCTGCGATTGAGAACCTGGAGTCGCGGGACGGATTTCAGTGCCGGTGCCGATATAGCATCACGGAGTTGCCGCCGATCTGCAGGTTCTCCTTCAGATTGAGGGCCGAGGGATTGAAGTCGGGGGCTTTTACTCCATGTCCGAGCAGAGAGGGGGAAGTCTCCACGCGGATGGCATCGAAAAGGTCGAGCCTGATGAATTCCTGCAGCACATCGTGCCCCCCCTCTACGAGAATGGCGTTAAAACGCTGTTCTGTATAAAGGCGGCGCAGGAAGCCGGCCAGGCTTTCGGACGGTTCGCGCAGGATGTGGTCGCGCTGCAGAATCCGGGCATCGGCGGGGATACGGCGGCTCCGCTGCGATATGGCCACAGGCTGGCAGAGAGTCGGCCACAGTCGGCAGTCGAGTCTCGGATTGTCGGCAATGACGGTATTCACACCTGCCATCACCCCCTGGAAAGAGGCCCGCAGGCGATGCACCGCCAATTGGCCGAGCATCGAAGAGAAAACCACTCTTGAAGGATTGTCGGAACCATCATCAGTAATTCCGGTACCGATGTATCCGTCGGCGCTCTGAGCCCATTTAAGCATCACGAAAGGCCGGCCAAGCCGATGTGCGGTCATGAAATGCAGGTTGAGCTCGATACATTCCTGTTCCATCACTCCGGTAGTGACTTCGCAACCGGCATCGCGGAGCATCTTCAGCCCTCGTCCTGCCACCTCAGGGAAAGGGTCGGACGCACCGACCACCACGCGGCGCAGACGCTCGCGTATCAGCATGGATGAGCAGGGTGGTGTCTTGCCGAAATGCGAGCAAGGTTCCAGCGTGACGTAAATTGTGGATTCAGGCAGCAGATGTCTGTCGGCAGCGCTTACGCTCCTCACAGCGTTGACCTCGGCGTGCGGGCCGCCATAACGCCGATGCCATCCTTCTCCTATTATCCTGCCGTCGGGGGCTACAATCACGGCCCCTACCATGGGATTGGTGAAAGTGTGGCCATATCCGCATGCCGCAAGCTGCAATGCCCGTCGCATATATATAGTATCATCCGACAAAATGTCCATAATAGAGTATAGGTGTTTAAACAATAGTAAGTGATTGTAAAAAAAATCTTGCCGGCCGAGTCTGAAAATCGGTTGAAACAGGCATAAAATGATTACTTACCGCTTAATAAACGTCGCATGATGTCAACTTATTTTTGCGTGCGTGCGAATTTATTGCTATATTTGTCGGCGGATTTGGGCTTCTATATCAGAATAAATACTTATTCGAACACCTGTTTAACCAAAATAATATTCATGAAGGCAATCAGAACCCTTGCAGCCGCCACATTACTTGGCGCCGCATCAATCACAACATCTATGGCTCATGAGAATCCATTCCTGAAGCCCTATGCCACGCAGTTTGAGATCGCACCCTATTCGGAGATAGAGGTGGCGGACTTCATTCCGGCCATCAAGGCCGGCATAGAGGAGCAGGACCGCAACATCGAGGCAATCGTAAAGAACCGTGCCGTGCCGGATTTTGACAACACTATACTGCCGCTTGAGAATCTCAGTCCGATTCTGGAGCGTGTGGCCTCCGTCTACTATCATTTCGACAATGCCCTGGGCACACCCGAATTTGCAGCTCTTGCCGATGAGGCTATACCACTGCTCAATGATGCCTCCAACCGTGTCACCCTCAACGACGACCTTTTCAGCCGTATCCGTCAGGTCTACGACCGCCGCGACGAGATGGGGCTCACTCCGGTGCAGAAGCGTCTTGTAGAGAAGTACTACCGCCAGTTTGCAGAGCAGGGGGCGGCCCTTCCTTCTGACAAGAAGAAAGAACTGGTGCGTATCAACAATGAACTTTCCAGACTCTTCATCCAATACAATAAGAATCTCCTTTCGGCCACCAACGCCTTCTATATCGCTGCTGATGACAACGAAGTGGCAGGGCTGCCGGAGTCGTCGCTCGGCATGGCGCGTGAAGAGGCAAAATCGCGCGGCATGGAAGGCTACGTGTTCACACTCCATGCTCCGAGCCGCCTTCCGGTGCTGGCCAGTGCCGACAACCGCGAACTGCGGCGCAAGATGTATGAGGGGTATACATTCCTCGCCACATCAGGAGAATTCAACAATATTCCTGTGATTGAGAAAATCGTGGCCCTGCGTGCCGAAAAGGCCAAGGTGATGGGATTCGACAACTTCGCCCAGATGATGACATCGCGCGTCATGGCCAAGACCCCCGAAGCCGCTGAGAACCTGCTGATGCAGGTGTTTACACCCGCAGTGGCCCGTTCGGCCGAGGAAGTGGCCGATATGCAGGCCATCGTGGATGCGGAAGGGGGCAACTTCAAGATTGCTCCGTGGGACTATTATTACTATGCTGAGAAGGTGAAGAAACAGAAATACGACTTCGACGAGGCCGAAGTGCGTCCTTACTTCTCGCTTGATAACGTGCTGCACGGGCTCTTTGATGCAGCCGGCCGCCTCTACGGCATAAAGATGGTGGAACTTCCGGATGCTCCGAAATATATGGATGAAGTGACCGTATATGACGTGCAGGATGCCGCCACCGGCGAGCACATAGCAGTGTTCATGACCGACTACTTCCCCCGCTCCACAAAGCGTCAGGGCGCATGGATGGAGGAACTTCAGTCGGCCGGACTTTATGAGGACGGCCAGATGAAGCGCCCCATCGTATATAATGTAGGCAACTTCACCCGCCCCTCAGGCGACACTCCGGCACTGCTTACCATCGATGAGGTGGAAACGACATTCCATGAATTCGGCCATGCCCTGCAGGGGATGCTGACACGTGCCCCATATAAGTCGCTGGCCGGCACGCACGTAGACCGCGACTTCGTGGAGATGCCCTCGCAGATGAACGAACACTTCGCTTTTTCGCCTGAATTGCTCAAGAGCTATGCCCGCCATTACAAGACAGGCGAAGTGATACCGGACTCACTGATTACGAAACTCAACAACTCGGCCAAATTCAATCAGGGCTTCACCACCACCGAACTTGCCGGCGCCGCGCTTCTTGACCTCGCCTGGGGGCAGCACGACGGCAAGAACGTCGACGTGATGGGCTTCGAGAAGGAGGTGGCCGACAAAATCGGTATGCCTGAGGAGATTACATTCCGTTACCGTTCGCCCTACTTCAAACACATCTTCGGCGATGACGGCTATGCTTCGGGCTATTATACCTATCTGTGGAGTCAGGTCCTTGAGGCTGATGCCTGGGAACAGTTTGAGGAGAAGGGAATCTTCGATGCCGACAATGCACGTCGCCACAAGGAGCTGATACTTGAGCCAGGCGACACGGAAGATGCCATGGTGCTCTTCGAGCGTTTCCGTGGCCATAAGCCTGACCCGCATGCACTGCTTCGCCTGCGTGGTTTTGAGTAAATCAGCTCCGGACGAATAGAAATTAATTACCTCCTGAGTAATTGTTAGGTAAGTGTTCAGATTTAACCGATAGTAATTGAAATGGAATCTTTTATACAATCTGCGGCTTCTTTTTTGCCGCTTCCGGCTTGTCGCTGAGTCGAATATGTTAATATTCTCCTTCACTCCGCACCGGAATCGGCTAAAAAACAGTCCCGCATATTGTGTAAATAAAATTTGAACACTTATTTAAAATTTAATTGAACACTTACTTAAGTATTGCTCCAGATAAAAAGAGAGTCATGTCACGCATATATTCGGTGACATGGCTCTCTTGATTAATGGACGTGTCCAGACACTGCCGTCATACAATAGGGGCGTTACGCCCCGGCCGAATCATGAAGCCGGAGTGTCGGCCGATTCCGGATGAGAAGCCTCATAAGCCTCTGCAGCCGCCTTCAGCCGGGCCTGAGATGCGGCATCTTTCTGCCAGTGGAACGGGACGAAGTCGCTCTTCGGGTCGACCCACGATGGCTTGCGGCAGGCCAGAATGATAAATGGGAGTATCACAAATAGCGCCACTCCGCCGAAGAGCACCGAATACCATACCGTCGTTGATCCCATCGCAATCTGCGACGGAGGGAAGAAACTCAGCACAAACGCCAGCAGAGATCCGAGGAACCCCACACCGGATACGATCCAGAGCAACCCATTGCCCTTTCTGCCGATTCGGAATGGGCGATTGGCGTTCTTCATCGAATAGCGCAGATAGATTGACGATGCGAACATCAGCAGATAAGCGATCAGATATAGCAGCACAGTGAGCTGAGACAGAATCTGATAGAAACTCTGCACCGAAGGCATCACCACAAAAAGGAGCGACAGCAGAGTCACCGCCAGACCCTGGATGAGCAGGATGTTCTTCTGTACGCCAGCCTTGTTGGTCTTCTGCAGGAACGGTGGGAGATATCCGGCCTGTCCCACAGCAAATATACCTTTTGACGGTCCGGCCACCCATGTCAGCACGCCGGCCAGCACACCGAAAGCCAGAGCAATGGCGATGACGGGGGTGAACCATTCCATATGGAACGACTTCATGTAATTATCGAAGCCCACCAGCAGACTCTGCACAAGGTTGATATCTTTGGCAGGAATGATGACACCGAGCGAATATGTGCCGAGCACGAAGATAAGCACCGTCACGAGAGCGCCGCCGAAGACGGCTTTAGGATAATTGACGGTAGGATTCTTGATGTCGCGCACATGCACCCCCGACATCTCCATGCCGGCGTAAAACAGGAATATGGAGGCCGCGAGCACCACATTGTCGAAATTAGTGAAATCCGGGAAGAAATCACCGTCGAAATTCATCTGGGAGTGTCCGCCGCAGGCCAGGAAAATCACACCGCACACCACCAGGAGGCATGCCGGAATGATAGTGCCCACCATACCGCCGATTTTAGAAATCTTGCCGACCCATCCCAGTCCCTTGAGCGAAATGAGGGTGGCGAGCCAGTAAATTACGAGCACCACGGCAAGAGTATAAAATCGGTTGGCAGCCAGATGGGAGTCTGCCAGATGGTCCATGCCGATGAATGCCAGAGAGACAGCGCCGAAAGTAAGTACCGTAGGATACCATATTGTGCTTTCAATCCATTGCAGCCATATGCCGAGGAATCCGAGTTTGCTGCCGAAAGCCTCGCCGACCCATCTGAACATTCCTCCCTGCTGATAAGGGAAAAGAGATGCCAGTTCGGCCGCCACAAGAGATACAGGAATAAGGAAAGCGATAGCGGCAAAAAGATAATAGAAAGCCGAACTCATGCCGTAGACAGCCTCTGCCGGCAGACCGCGCAGCGACACTACAGCCACGATATTCATAATCATCAGGGTCCCGACGCCCAGCTTTGCGGCAGACTTGACGGTGGCCTTGGTTTGGGATACGGAGTTAGTTGCCATAGTCCATAGTTTTAAAGTCGTTGATAAATGATTGACAGAGAGAGAAAATCGGATGCCCCTCCGGGAACGGATACGGTCAGTCGGTCACAGTGACGCGGTCGCCGTTCATCACCCCGAGTCCGAGAGACTGCATAAACTTGCTGACTGCAGCCTGGGCCTTTACAGAATTGCCAGCGCTGTCGAGCGGAGGAGCGAATGCCGCTATGCCGAGCACTCCAGGCAACACGCCGAGCACACCGCCGCCCACGCCGCTTTTGGCCGGAATGCCTGAGGTGTAGAGCCAGTCGCCTGAATGCTGATAAAAGCCCACTGTGGCAATCAGAGTCGTAATCTTAGGAGCGATCTCACGGTCGAACACTCTGGAGCCGCTTATAGGATTGACACCTCCGGATGCTATGGTGGCCGCCATTGCGGCCAGCTGGGCACTCGTGACTCCAAGAGAGCACTGACGGGTGTAGAGGTCGAGGCTCATATCGGGGTCGTCGTAGATACGGTTGTAATTCTTAAGAAGCCAGGTGATGGCCCGGTTGTTGAAATTAGTGGCGCTTTCACTCTTATAGAGTTCATCAATAAGCATGGGGGCCGATCCGCATAAATCAGTGATATTGTCAGTGATAGCTTTCCACTTCGCATCAGAATCTCCTTTCGGGTCAATCATCGAGCATGCAGAGATAGCTCCGGCATTCACCAGCGGAGTCGACGGATGATCATTTTCAAGCAGAATGGCGAAAATAGAATTAAAAGGCAGGCCAGTGGCATCGGCTCCGATTTTCTGCAGCACTCCTGCCGGAGTGTGCTGTCGCATCGCAAGGATGGCAGTTGGCACTTTTGAAATCGACTCAATACCGAATTTATAGTCGGTATCGCCGAAATTGAATGCTGTGCCATCCGGCAGCATTACGCTAAGACCGAACAGGCCGGAATCGATATTGGCCAGAAACGGAATATAATCGGCATTCGCTCCGCCGGTCAGTGATGCGGCATAAGAGAAAGCCTCGTGCGCGGCGGCTTCGATATGTGATTTTGTAAGTATGATATCCATAAAACAGTCAGAATAAGTAAGTGTTTGAATTTAATAATCGACAGTAAGAGAGAGCAATATATTATGCAATCTGAAAGATAGCGACGGCCGGCCGACACAGGTCAGTACCGAAGTGTCGGCCGGCCGAGGCATTCTTATGTAGCTGCCGGAGGAAGGCGCAGAACGCTTCCCACCCGACGGGTCACGTCAGGGAATCTTACTTGCCGGTGTGATTGAAAGTCTTGGCCGTAAGAGGCACATTCTTTTCCATCGCGATACGTGTCGGGGTCGGATACTCCAGAGCGTTAAGCTCTGTTACGGCGAACCGTATATCGTTGAGCAGCTGGTCGGCCATATCGCGGCTGAATCCCTGTTTGCAGAGCACACGCATCACCACAATATTCTGGATATTGGCCGGCAGTGTGTAGGCGGGCACCATCCATCCCTTCTGAGCGAGCTTGTCCTGAAGGTCGAATAGAGTCCATTTGGCCGACTTCTGCACCTCCGGCTTCATTAGCCATGTGAAAATCGGGTTGGGCACGTCGGGCGAATATGGCTGGAACTCCGGCATCGCACCTACCTGAGAGTGCAGATACTTCGCGATGGAGAGAGAATTGAACTGAATGTTCTTGTAGCCTTCGAATCCGAGACGGATAAACTGATAGTATTGTCCGAGAATCTGTGCGGCGGGGCGGGAGAAGTTAAGTCCGACCTGGCTGATTTCGGCACCCAGATAGTTTACGCTGAACGACATCACGTCAGGCAGATACTTCTTGTCTTTCCATACCACCCATCCCAGTCCGGGATATACCAGACCGAATTTATGGCCCGAAGTACTGATGGAGAGTACCCACTTCAGACGGAAATCCCATTTCACTTCCGGGAAGAGGAACGGCAGGATGAATCCGCCGGTAGCGGCATCGACATGAATCGGGATATCGTAGCCTGTCTTGGCGTTATAGGCGTCGAGCGCCTTGTCGAGGGCTTCCACGTCATCATTAAGTCCGGTCCAGGTGACACCTTGGATCGGCACGATGCAGATAGTGTTTTCATCACACATGGCAAGTGCGTCCTGCGGGTCGAGAGTGGTCTTTTCAAGCGTCAGTGGCACGGTGCGCATTTCAATCTGCCAGAGCTGTGCGAATTTTTCCCATACTACCTGATATCCGGTGGAAATCACAAAATTAGGCTTGTCGTAAGGTTTGCCCTCTTTTATGCGGCGTTCGCGCCAGCGGATCCAAGCGGCAATACCGCCGAGCATACATGCTTCAGACGAGCCGATGGCCAATGCGCCTGTCTTCCATTGTTTTGTCTCCGGAGTGTTCCACAGATTGGCTATGATGTTGATGCATTTACCGTTCATCACCGCTATGCGCGGATATTCAGTCTCATCGATATAGTTGATATTGATGGCCTCATTCATCAGACGCGTAGCATATTCATCCATATATGTAGTCACGAATGTGGCGAGGTTAAGGCGAGGCTGAGTCTGGGCGAATGTCTCATCCTTTACCATCTGGTACGCTATTTCCGGTGTAGTGGGGCCTGCCGGAATCTTGTCGACAGGAGCTGACTGCAACATTGCATCCGAACCGAATACATCGGTCTTTGCATCGCCATTACGAAAATCTGAATCTGTTTTCTGGTCAAGCATAATGATTGATTTTTATAAGAGATTGTGTTTTTGATGATATTTTAAGAGCAGACTTCCGCGTGAGCGTGAATATACGGAGTGTCGCGTCGCCGGCTCCTGATTGTCATTTCGGGATTGAAAAAAGACGGAAATGCATCAGTCAGAGATTCAATCTGCTGTTGAATTTCTAACACTGTTCTGCCAAAAAAAGTTTATTATCGGGGTATGTTTATTTACCGTCAGTGACTCCGGAAACGGGTGGAGAGTGTATCAGCGATAAGTGTTCAAATTTAATTTATAAGTAAGTGTTCAAATCTAATTTATACAATATGCGGGACTGTTTTTTAGTCAGTTCAGGGGCGGAGTGTGAAGCGAGGTCTAAACATATCCGACTGCACGACAAGCCGGAAGCGGCAAAAAAGAAGCCACAGATTGTATAAAAGGATTTCCTTTCAATTACTATCGGTTAAATTTGAACACCAACTTAGAAAATATACGGTCGGAAAGCATGTCTGAGGGAACTTAACAGCCGTCAGCGATGTTGAAAGAAAGAAAACAAATTTATAGATAGCAAATGGAATGGATTGTACAGACCTTGCGCGATAATCCCTCGCTGGCCGTATTCCTCACTATCGGAGTCGGTTTTTTCATAGGGCAACTGAAATACAAGTCGTTCTCACTGGGCACAGTCACATCGGTGCTATTGGTGGGAGTGCTGGTCGGGCAACTCGATATTCCGGTGCCCGGCCCGCTGAAGGATGTGTTTTTCCTTCTGTTTCTTTTCTCGATAGGCTACAGCGTCGGGCCGCAGTTTTTTCAGGCACTCCGAGGCGACGGGCTGAAGCAGGTGCTTTTCGCCGTCGTGGTGTGTGTGTTGTGTCTGCTTTGCACGTGGGGCGTGGTGCTTTGCATGGGTTATGATATAGGCGAGGCCGTGGGGCTGCTTGCCGGAGCACAGACCATGTCGGCCGTAATAGGCGTGGGCACGGATACAATCAATACCCTTGCGGCCACCGATGCGCAGAAACAGGCATGGATAGGCATAATCCCGGTATGCTATGCGGTGACTTATGTATTCGGCACTATCGGCTCAGCCTATCTTTTGGCCAATCTGGGCCCATGGATGCTCGGAGGTTTAAAGAAAGTCAAAGAAGAGACAGCCGAACTTGAGAAGAAGCTGAATCAGGGCAGTGGTGACACCGACCCGAATTATTTTAAGGCGCTGCGTCCGATTGCATTCCGTGCCTACAAGACCACGGCCGATTTTTTCAGCACTCCGCGCACCCCGCGTGAGATAGAAGATTATCTGGCAGGGCAGGGGCGACGTCTCTTTGTGGAGCGTGTGCGTCGAGGAGGTAAAATCACCGATATCACGCCAGACTCGTCATTGACTGTCAGCTGCGGAGATGAAATCGTATTGAGCGGGCGCCGCGAGAATATTGTAGGCGATGAGAGCTGGATAGGTCCTGAAGTGGCCGATTTGGAGATTCTGGATTTCCCGGCAGAGGAACTTGAGGTCACCATTGCGTCCAAAGCTGTGGATAAGATGACGGTAGACGAGCTGCGTCATCAGAAATACATGTATGGTGTGACAATCAAGAGTATTGTCCGAGCCGGAGTCAACGTGCCTGTGCTTGCAGGAGTGGCACTGCACCGGGGAGACGTCATCACCATCGTCGGACTTGAACGCGAGACCAAAGAGGCAGCTGCCAAAATCGGTTATGCCGACCTGCGCACCACCAAGACAGATCTCGTGTTCGTCGGGCTCGGGATATTTCTCGGAGGCCTGATTGGCTCTCTGGCCATACATTTCGGGAAGGTGCCTGTGAGCCTGAGTGTGAGTGGCGGCGCGTTGATTGCGGGTCTGGTGCTTGGATGGCTTCGGTCAAAGCATCCCACATTCGGGCGACTGCCCCGCTCATCGGTGTGGCTGATGGATAATCTGGGACTTAATATGTTTATAGCCGTGGTGGGTATCTCGTCGGGTCCATCGTTTGTCAGCGGTTTCAAGGAAATCGGATTCATAATGTTCCTCATGGGTATCATCGCCACATCACTGCCGTTGATTCTCGGTGTGATCATAGGCCACAGGTTATTTAAATTCCCGGCAGCCATCACACTCGGTTGTTGCGCCGGCAGCCGCACCACTACAGCCTCTCTCGGAGCCATACAGGATGCGTTGGGAAGTTCGATTCCGGCCATGGGCTACACCGTGACATACGCCATAGGCAATACACTGCTGATACTCTGGGGTGTGGTGATAGTGCTTATGATGGGTTGATTCATGCGGTCGGGCACTCAGTCTCTTATAAAGTCACGCTGCCCTCACGATGGGCAGCGTGACTGTTTGCGACTAAAAAACAAGTCTGCGTATTGTCGCAGACTTGTAAAAATTAAATTTGAACACTTGCTTATTCCTCGGGGGTCATGAGGAGGTCGACAGTAATGGCAGGCTCCACGTATGTCTGCACAAACTCGCGGAGTGACTCCGGAGTGAGGGTGGCGAGTTCGGCCTCATAATCCTTATCATAGTCGATGCCATATCGGTCGTAGCCCTTCATGACACTGAGCCAGTAGGCATTGTCGCCTCGGTTGTCGGCCGCGTCACGAAGCATACTCTCCTTCACCTTGTCAAACTCAGCGGGCGTGATCTCCTTTGCCATATCCGCGATTGTGGCGCCTATGGTGGCAGAAGTTTCATCTGCATGAGTCGGGTCAGTCTTGATATATGTGGGCATCATGAATTCCGACGGATCATTGCCGTTCATGCCTGCAATGAGCGAAGAGTGCCCCTTGATGGAATAAATCCACCCCTTATTTTCGCGCAGGTCAGCCATAAGACGGGCCTTCAGCACATCCCACGCCATTTGGGTAAGCATCAGATTGCGGCGCGAATAAGGGCATGGGAGATGACGGAACTGATATACGATGGCCTGTGGATTTTCCATCGGTTCGGAGAACCGGTGGCGCACCGGAGCCAGCGCGAAATGATATCCGATATCCTTTGGCTTCTCCATGCGTCCGTCCGCAGGGAGCGAGGCTACATAGCGCTCCAGCATGTCGCGCAGAGTGTCATAGTCGAAATCACCTGCAATAAAGAAAGTGAAGTCGGAGAAATCACTGAACCTGTCGCGGTATATGTCCATAATGCGTGAATAGTCGGCATTGCGCACAGCCTGCAGGTCGGGATGTCCGCCCAGGGGGTGATGGTCGTAGACATTTCGTGTGATAGAATCTCCCATCACGTGTATGGCAGAGTGCAGACGTCCTTCCATCTGAGTGGTGCGGGAAGAGATGCGCGAAGCGAAAGTCGCGGAATCGGGGCGCATTGCAGTGGCTTTGAGCCAGAGCAGACGGAAGCCGTCCTCAATGTTGTCGGCGTTAGTGGCGAGTTCCACACATTCCTCGGTATTCTTAACCTCCACGCTTGTGCGGATGTCGCGTCCCTTAAGCAGACGTCGCAGGTCAGACTGCGAGTGGCTTCCGGCGCCACCCAGGGCCATGGCATATTCAAAGAGTTTTACAGAGGCGGCATCCGCCGGGTCATAATGCTGCGAAAAGCCGCCCGGACCGACACCACGCACCAGCACCTCGCCCGGCTTGGAGTCCGATTGGCGGGCATATACGCGTATGCCGTTGGAGAGAGTGAGCAGTCGTGTGCCGTCAAGAGCGGTCTCACGCTCCTCGGCGATTGAGCCGCGCCGAGGTTCTGTCGCAAGCAGCGTCCCCTCGGTAGAGAGGTATTCGAAAGGAGCAAGGGCCGCGGGATCTACTGATTCATAGGCTGCAGTCACCTCCTCTTCTGTCGGCACGGGAGTAGTCCGACCGGAGGGGACATAGAGCAGAGCCACGTGTCCGCGTCCCGATTTCCCCTCGGAAGGGAGAGCTGTGATGTCGGCCAGCCAGAGTCGGGCATCCTCGGCGGTAAGGGTGGGGAGTATTGCCATGGCCTCCGCATAGTCGGCTTCCGGATTGGCCAGAGGCTTTCTTTTCAGATAATGAGCGGATAGCTCCTTGGCCATATCCGTATTGGAGCGCTTCAGCGCCTTGTCGCGGTCGGCGGCCACCTTTCCGGCGGCCTTCTGGAGGGCATCGGCAAATTCACTCTCCGAAAATCCGAGTGTGCGGGCGCGCTCTATTTCAGCGTGCAGACGGCTGACGGCTTCCGTCTCACATCCGGCTTTGGCTATTGTGCGGAGCATCAGGGCTTCGGGAGAGGTGGCGAGCAGGAAGCGCGAATCGCCTACGCCAGTCTTTGAGAACACGGCATCAGGGCGGAGCTCGGCGTCATCTATACGCTCCACAATCATGTCGATACAGATGTCAGAGAGGAGTCTGCGGCGTGTGCGCCCGGCAGATGTAAGGGAGTCGGGGTCGGAATGCTTATAATAGAGGGTCACAGCCGAATAAGCCTGTTCCGGATCACTCTCCACGACACTAATCAGGTTTTCGTTGGGAGCTATGGTAAAGTCGGGCACGGCAGGACTCCCTTCGGGCACTCTGATATCGGAGAACATTGCTATAATCTTCTGTTCGATGGCCTTCGGGTCGACATCACCGGTGACGATGATAGCCTCCGTATCGGCGCGGTGCCACTTATGATAGAAGTCGCGCAGCTGCTGTGGCGGAAAATTCTCCACAATCTCCATCTTGCCGATGGGCATGCGGGTGCCGTAGGGGCTGCCGGGGTACAGGCGGGGAGCGGCCTTTTCGAGCATACGGTTGGCTGCGCCGCTGCGCTGGCGCCATTCACCCTTGATTACGCCGCGCTCGGCGTTGATGTCGGCATCGGCAAGAGTGAGCGCCGTGCTCCAGTCGCGCAGCACGAGCAGGCAAGAGTCGACGGCGGATTCGCGCGTCACGGGCACTTTCGAGATATTATATACAGTCTCCTCCATCGAGGTATAGGCATTGAGGTCGGCGCCGAACTTCACACCCAGAGAGGCAAGCCATTCGATGATGGAATTGCCGGGAAAATGCTCGGTGCCGTTGAAGCACATATGCTCGAGGAAATGGGCCATGCCGCGTTCATCCTCATTCTCCACAAGAGAGCCGAATCCACGTGAGATGAAGAAGTCGGCACGCCCGGCGGGTTGCTCGGAGTGGCGGATGTAGTATGACAGACCGTTGGGAAGTGTGCCGTGGGTCACTTCCGGCGCTGCCGCACTCAAGGCTTGGGGCAGCATCAGGGCCGCCAGAGCGGCCAATCGGATTGATTTGATATTCATAATATTAAGTCTTATAGTCGGTATGGTCGATATTGACGACTTCAATATCGGGATTGGATAGGAATCAGCAGAGTCAGAAACTGAATACGACCGCCGCGTTCCATTCAAGGGCATGTGGAGAGGAGGCGAGCCGGGTGTAGCCTACGCCGGCACGTAGTCCCAGAGCGAATTTCCGCGACAGGGCATAATCGGACTTGGCTTCGGCTGAGAGGGATGTGGCGCCGCAGGATGCATTGCGGAATCCGGTGGCTACGGCTTGCCGCAGGTCGGCCTCGACGGCCTCGCCGGTGGCCGGAAGCTCGAGCAGCGAGGCACGTGGAATGCGGTGGGAGACAGAGAGGGTAAGCATTGCCGCCATACGGTCGGAAAATCTGCGGTCGGCATAGAGAGCCGTGCCGACAGAGGCCGTATCGATAAGGCGGTCGCGGCGGGGAGAGATATATACAGTGCGCCGGTGGCTTAGAGATGCATAAGGGGAAATGCCGATCATCGTGCGGTCGAGCTGCAACTCATAGAGCAGCCGGAGCTGTTCGGAATGATGATTGTCGGCAAAAATCTCCAGACTCCCGATTTGCGGATATGTGCCGGAAGTGGCGTCACCGAAGATATTCTCCGAGCCGTGTCGGCGATAAATTCGTGCCCCGAGTATGGCCGATATCCGGTGGCGTCCTGCAGACTGCCGCCATCCTGCGGAGATATTGAGTTCCTTATGCCGCAGCGATGCCATCGGCAGGCGGTTGAGATTCTCGATCACGTGGATCTGGTCGGTAAGCGAGAAATCAGCGTTGAGGAAAGCTCCTGATTCGCGTCGGGATATCAGATTGAGCGATAAACCGTAGGAATGGCAGTCATTGTAGGCAGAGGTGCCGGTGCCGGCGAAGCGGTAATAATGTGAGCCCAGCCCGGTGAGATGATAGATTTTCGACACACCGAGTTCGCTCATGAACGCGATGTCGGATGACTGTCGGAACTTATCGAAGTATAATGCCAGAGCAGTCGTATATCCGAATCCGGCGCTGTATCCGGCACCGATGGCAATTGAGAGGTCGCCGGTGATGTCGCGCGGGCGTGGATCGACGCTTCTGTAAGAGAGCAGTGCGGTATATCCCCCGCACACACCCCAGACGAATCGGCCCGCGGGATGGGCGTAACCTCCGGAGAAAGAATAACGTTCGCAATTGAGGTCACCCCCAATGCTGTCGGCCGTCACATATGGATACAGGCGGTCGAAGTCGGCCGATTCGTTCCAGCGTTGTCCGAGGCGTCGGCCATTGCTGTAGGCGGCCTCTCCCCACAGGGTAGAGGCGCCATTGTGATAATAAGCCGAGGCACCAAAACTTCCGGCATAATTGCCATGACCCGTCTCGACGGCGAACGGCTCCGATTCGCGTCGGCTCTCCCATCCGGCGCTGATGCTCCCGAATGAATAGTCCTGCCGGAGGGGCATCATGGCCGGATTGCGGAATGCCGCTGTATTCAGCCGGAGCTGGCGCCGGCTTTCGGCCAGCGTCCGGTCGGTGACGTAACCGACATAATCGGCATCCGGCAGATAGTCGGCTCCTTCCGCGACCAAAGGCAGCGCAATGGCGACGAAGGCTATGGCTGATAATATGATTGATTGTCTCACTTTAAATTGGCATAGGGGTGAAAACAGGGTATGTCCGGGATTGTCATGTGGCGAATTGTGGCGTGCGCCCTGTGGCTCAGCGCGGCGTCACGCCATCCCATGTAAGATTGGCGCACGGAGTGCCCGAAGCATCGGTGGCGCTATGCTGCTCCTCGATTTCAGAGGGGGTGACCATAGGATTGAAATCAAGCGAGGAATTGTTGGTATCCTGCAGGATGGGGTTCCCGTCGGCCGTAAATCCGATAAACTTGCGGCGTACGGAGTGGAAATATCGGGTCTTGTCCTTGTCGATAGTGCCACAGTGGGTCCACCCCATGTCGAGGGCCGGAGTGCATAGTGTCCACTGATATCCGGACTGCACGGAGCAGTTGACCACATCGGTAATCCACTCGTTGGGGAGGCGGTAGGCGCTCTGGCTCATCGGGAAAGTGCCGGCGGCCGTGACCGTCTCGTACTCATAGTTATAATAATAGTCGGCCAGATACTTCTCTCGGTCAATGGGGATACGCGCTATGCCGTAGGCCTTGAATCCACGGTTATGGAGCATGAATACGGTCTGTGTGTAGCAATACCACTTGTCGAGATTGGGCACCGATGGGGAATCGATATCCATAGTCGAGGGGCTTGAACTTACATCGTACCACTCGAACCCGGCATGCGACAGATCGAACGAATTCGGATTGATGGCGCGATGGTCGATACCGGTGTCAGCCAGCAACAGGAACTCTCCGGGCTTCACGGGATAATCAGTGCCGGACCCCGGGATGGTGTATAGCGCCTCCACCGTCATGGCTTCCGACATGATGTCGGGAGTGAACGCGAGTTTCTGGGTGGTGAGGAATTTGGATTCGAAGAATGTCAGGCCATCGGCATATATCACGTGGTCGGTATTGTTGTAGAGCTTTACATAATCGTCACCATAATACTGGTTGCCGCTGGTCTGCAGCGTTCCGGCGAAGAAAATTTCGGAGATTATGAGGTCGTCGGATTCGATATTGCGGTAAGGGCGGAGAGTCAGATTATTGCGTCCCTGCGATATGGTGACCGACTGCTGCCGGGCGCGCAACGTGGCCGTGACTCCATTCGAAAGCAGGCATGTGGCCGAGTAAGCCACATCATAAAGCCCCGGCACGAGCGAAATCGCCTCATCGGCGTAATATACCGACTTTGTGCCGTTGGAGATATTGCTGAAAGTGAATTTGGCATCGTGAAGACTCCCTGCATCATCCGGGATATCAGTCATATCGAGGTCTATGATTACCTCCGCCCGGGGGAATGATGCTTCCAGACTGTCGTCGCAGGCAGTGAGGACCGTGCAGCAGATGGCTGCTGACAGCAACCATAGGATTTTAGGTATTGTCATCTTTGTCAGTCAATCAGGGGTTGGGTATTAAGTAAGCGTCCAAATTTAACCGATAGCAAAAGAAAGGGAATCTTTTATACAATCTGCGGCTTCTTTTTGCCGCTTCCGGCTTGTCGCTCAGTCGAATATGTTTATATTCTCCTTCACTCCGCACCGGAATCGGCTAAAAACAGTCCCGCATATTGTATAAATTAAATTTGAACACTTACGTATGAATTTATTGAATCATGGAGAGGAGCAGGAGGGGGGGGTGACGGAAGGGCGTCAGATGCTTACGTTTAGCTCCATGCCGAAATAAGGGTTGGCGGAGCGGCGTATGAGCAGTCCGTTGGTGCGGTAGGAGGGGAGCCAGTCAAGCAGCCGGTTGACAAACATCGCTATCCTCAGGTAGCGCCCGATGGTCTTGGTGGCCTTTAGGTTGAGGTATCCGGCGAATGGGATTTCCACCATGTTGAACGACTCGGGATTGTAGGTTTTGATCAGATATCGCAGCATCGGGTCGGATGTGGCATCCGGAGTCCAGGGATGCAGCTGGCCGTCGGATGCGTCGAGATAAGCCGTCGGGATGCCGTCAATCGGGAGTCGGGTGGTGCGTACCCTCCACATACATTGCAGCGTGGTTGTGAAAATCAGTCCCCAGCGCGGTATCTGCGTGTCAAACATGAAGTTGGTATTTATCTGATCGTTGACTCGCCCGTCGGTGTAATTATATAGTCCGACGTAGCGGTCGGCCACCGACACCCCATTATAGACATCGCTTACAGCCGAATAGAGCTGTTGCGAATTGGAATAGATGGAGTGAAACCAGGCTCCGGTCAGAGTGAGCGAAGTGCGGAGAGTCTGCCAGCGTGGAGTAGTGAGCTGAAACTCCACACCCTGCTTGTCGATGCGTGTGCCGTTGGTGGCCACGCGGTAGCCGTCGAGTATGGTCGTTTCAGTCGAAGGGAGCGCCGACAGCTGCGGTGGCGCCGACAGCGCGGGGCCGTCGATACCCGACGGATCATACTGCGTATAGGCATAGGGAGCGTATACCGTAGAATAACGGAATCCACTTCGCAGACGCTCCTCGAAATATGTGGCGCTTCCGCGGAATCCCATCCACTGCCATCCGAGGCGTAGTTCCCACTTGAGGTTGCGTGCCGGACGCAGGTCATGGTTGATGGCCGGTTCGACATAAGTCATGATGCTCACCAAAGAATGCTCGGCCGGATTGGTGACATCGTAGTAATTGAGCTGTATGATATCGTTATACTGTTCCTGCGGAAAGATATAGTCGACTGTAGGCATACGGGTAGTGAGTCCGTATCCCCCGGTAAGCAAGAAGCTCATCAGAGAACCCGCCACCTTCAGAGCCGGGAAATCCCACGACAGGTTGACTCGCGGATCGATATACGGACGCCAGCGGAGATAGTATCCCTTTGGGAGGGATGGGAGCTGGATTGAGCGCAGTCCGAGTCGGAGAGTGGCCTGCGAGGCTCCGATGCTTGCCGAAGCCTCCTCTTCGAGAAATAGAGACAGCACTTGAAGCGCCGGTATGTCGCTGAAGACTCGCGGACGCGAGGTCCAAGAAGCCGAGAGGGGGCGCCTAAGGTCGTAGACTTGTCCTTGGCCGAAATTCTTAGAGATGGTCCATTCGATGCCGACTTTGTAATCATTGGAGATAACACCCACCGGGAGGCTGCCGGCGGCCTTGAACTTCAGAAAGGCATTGAAGGGGCGTCCGTCGCTGCGGTAGTCGGCGATGTATTCCGACAGCAGATAATGCCCCGTGCTCACTCCGGGCAGCATAGTGGATGGTGCCACAGATGCGCGTTGCGGAGCCACCTGCTTATGGCGCTCGATGACTTCATGCTCGTAGCTCAGAGACGCGTTGAAACTGAAATCAGTGAACATCCGGACACTGTTGAGCCTCAACGAGATGTCGGAGGTGAATGCGGCGCGGGTGTAGCTGCTTCGGAATTCATCGATTTTGCGGTAGGAGAGGTCGGGGTCGGTCTTTTGATTGTCGAAAGATCCGGTATAGTCGAGTCCGTAATTCCATCCGATGTCGGCAAATCCGGGATGCCACTTCATGTTCATGCGCAGAGACCCGGTGACACGCCGATATTTCTCAAGATTGTCGCGCGGGTCGGCCTTCGAGTCGAGATAGCTCACATCGGCATTCAGGACATGGGGGGTATTGCCGATAGCAAACCCCTTTCCGGCAGAGAAGAGTTTGCTGTATTCGTCGGCCTTGAAGCGGGCCGTGAAGGGGGTTGACCGTGCTATTCGCTTTATTTTCACCATGCCGGAAGTGAGATTGCCATATTCGGCCGAGGGTATGCCGCGCACTATTTCCACGCTTTCGATATTATCGGTAGAGATGGCACGCATGTCGACTCCCCGGTTGGTAGAGCTGCGGCTGTCGGCTGTGGCATCGCTCATGGTGCCGATGCTCTGCAGACTTGCATCGCCGATGATTGGCGCCCCGTCGACCATAAACAGCGTGCCGAGCGAGGAGATGTCGTAGTCGGGATTGTCCGACACAGCACCTGAGGCACCGAGATTTCCGGTCTCACGGAGTGAGATGGCATTGTTGCGGCTCATGTCGGGATCGTGAGAGATATTGCCCGGGAGTAGCTCCAGAAGGTCGGCAAATGATGTGGGCTGGAGATGATTCATCGCATCGCGGTCGATTGTGGATGCGGTGGTAAGGCCATGGCCCTCTTTGGCCGTCACTACGACCTCGTCGAGCAGGTGCCATGCCTCATCGTCGATGGGGAAGTCAAGCGAATCCGTTGGGGCGGAATGCCGGGTGGAGTCGTTGGCTGCCGTATCGGGGTGCGTGGCGGCTGCGTGAGCCGCGACTCCCGGATTCAGAGGGGACGCGTGGCAGGCGACCGCCGGAGAGCCGGGGTGGAATGCAATCGATGCGGAGAGGAGCGATAACAACGGTAAATATTTCGGTACACAAAGTCGTTTCACATTGCAAAATTACTAATTAATCAAGGTGCATGAAATACTCAAAATCGGGTAAGGGGCCGACTCCCGTTACGGATTAATGCCGCAGCCGTCAGGATAATTACCATTATTTAGGGATTTCACGGAAGTATATTGCTTCGTAATTTTGCAACAGTTTTCAATATGAACTTGATTGAGACACCTGACAGGGCCGTGGCGGCGCCATACCCGCCGGGCCCTGTCAGTGTCTTGGTCGGATTCCGTATCCATAATATTTCAGACATGAGAAAAACTTTACTTGCAGCCTCTCTTCTCTTTGGTGTGTGCGCGGCATCGGCGGCTGAAGCGCCTGTGTATGCATGGAGTAATCTTTTTTATTGCTGTCCGGTAAAACTTTGACATGATAGGAAATGGACTATCTTTATCTCATACAGCATGAAACAGACTCGTATAGATGTCTTTTAAGGGCTTTTTGATGCTTAATGCTACCAATTTCACATCGCCTCAAATGACAAGCCCTTTTTCGTAAAACAGGTGTAACTTGTTATATTTGTAGAGAATATATGATTTTGTCTTTTTTTACCGGACAGCAATAAATCTTTTTGATGGTTATACCACGGCCGGCGACCAGAGCCAGGATATAGCCATAGCCATCGATGGCTCGGTATACTGGCATAACGTCGGAGGCTCGACCGAGGCAACCCGCGATATCACCTATGCCGGAGAAGTACTCTTCCAGGGCGCGCCCTATAATGCCGGTACAAGCTATTCAAGCAATCTCTGCATACTGAAGACGGCTGCCGACGGCACTCTGCTCTGGGACCTGCATTCCACCACGGCCGACTTCGCCAGTGGAGCCGGAGGCGTGGCCACTACGGCCGACGGAGGAGTGGTGTTTACAGCCAAACTGCGCCATACCGACGGTATGCTTGATGAGGCTATCGAACTTGTGGACGGTACAGGCGCAAGCCATCTCTACGCGTGGAATGTAGATAAACGCTACTATCGCCTGATGGTGGGCCGCCTGGATGCCTCGGGCACCCTGCAGTGGGTGAAATTCATCGACCCCTCTACCGATCCGACACCCGCAGCCACCACCGACTTCATATCCGACGGCGCCGATCTGACGGCTCCCGTAGTAGATGGCAACGGCAATATATTCGTGGCAGGCAGTTTCCGCACCCCCATGACAATAAGTGGCCCCGACGGCGAGGTGATTCTCACTCCGGGCAACGTGTCGGAATGGGATGGCAAAACCTCAAATGCCGCAGGCAGCATGTATGTGGTGAAATACAGCGCGGCAGGCTCATATATGGCAAGCCTTCAGGATGAGGGCGAGGCCACCCAGAGCAAGATCCTCGGTCTCTTTGCCGATGGCGACAGACTATATATGCAGGGCACAGTGACCGGAGGTGAAACCAGGATGAAGATTGCCGGGATGGAGTTCACCCCCGAAGGGACGTTCACTCCGGTGGTGGCTTGCGTAGATACCGATTTCAACGGCAAATGGGTAAATGCACTCAAGGGGGAGACCGTCGACGGTAAATACGGTTATCAGAATACGGCCATCAACGTGGTAGGCGGCACACTCTGGCTCTGCGGTATGTTCAATGGTGAAATCAGCGATCCGGCCGATGCCTCACATTTATTTGCATCGCAGACAGGCAAGGTCCGCGAAGGTTTTCTGCTCAGACTCAATGCCGCCAACGGCCGCTGGATAAAGGGCGTCAACTCCCGCGACAGCTACGGTGATGCCGGCGTGGCAGGGACAGGACTGACCGGCTACCTTGCGGCAATCCAGAATCCCGACCATTCCGACAAAGTGTACGTATACGGCTATGTGATGAACAATACAGTAGGTGTATTCCTGCGCACATACGATGCCGATGAACTCACATCCAACCCGGATGAAGCGTGGCAGCTTGCCTCCAATCTCGGTACCCCCTCAGCCATAGCCTGCGCCTATGAGGGTAGTGAAGAGCAGCCCCGCCTGTATTTCACTGCCAGAGGCAACAAGGCCTTTACTCTTGGCGACGTGACCACGGAGGCTACCTCGGGCTGGGCCGTACTGATGGCATGTTACGACCTTCCAGCCGATGACTTCTCTACCGGAGTGGATTCTATTGTGACACCGGCGGATTCTGAGGATGGTCAGACAGAATATTACACACTCTCCGGTGTGCGTCTGAATGCCGCTCCCACTACAGCCGGTATCTATATCAGCCGCTGTGGCGCGGAGAGCCGCAAGTTTGTGGTAAGATGACAGAGCCGGTGATGCGGCGTGTATGGGGGTTGGGGTAAGGTAGCCGGGACCGTATGGCCCGGAAATGAGGAAACCGGTTGAGACACTTATATATTGGAAATATTACTGTCCGCTAAACTTTTTTTGAGCGATTGAAAAATTAGGGCTGACACCT
>ERZ778515.616-NODE-616-length-30320-cov-5.495358_pt1 | contig 30320 bp, 30 predicted proteins | sample MGYA00510343_ERZ778515 | MGnify/ENA primary metagenome ERZ778515 (study PRJEB29527, sample SAMN07138965) | mouse gut metagenome | material: feces | host: mouse | place: China:Nanjing | collected 2016-01-25 ...
CAGGGAGACATTGATAAGGATAAAATCAGGTTAGAAAAGACAACAACTGTAAATATCAATACATCAGGCGGTATCAGTACGGTTACGGTTTTAGTCAATTATCATTACATAGTGGCGGATTATCCGTTTTATCCGACGGACGAATTCTCACCGGATTATTTTACGCTGGAGGGAGATATTTCCATTCCTTCGGTGACTGCTTATGACAATACGGATACGGTAGCAAACGGCGCCTTGCTGGGGGATGTTTATTTGTATTATTATCCGGCATACAGCAATGGTTCTGCAGGTACGAGGATTGCCCATGAGACGATAGAGATTTACAATAATAGCGGTTCTGCAAAGAATGTCTATCTGATAAAACAGAAAAATACATCTCTTTCCGATACGCAGCTCAATACCTGCGAGAATAGTTATACGCCTACGGTTGTCGGCGTTTCTGCGGTAGCCGGAGATGAAATTTATTTATTCCATAATCTGAATCAAAATGTGACTGAGGCAGGAAGCGGCACCGGTACTTTTTCCATAAGCGGAATGGCTGAGGCAAAGACGGATATGTTTGCGGAGAAAGAGGAAATTCTGCTTTATAACGTGAAAGTATCCATATACGAGGCAGGAGAGGCGGACAGCGGTTTCACCGGTACAGCTTTAGTGGATTTGGAAGGCACCATGAATGATTAAGGAATTGTTTTGGGAAAGAAAAGCCGTAAGGCGGAATGAGAGGCAGTATGCAGGGGAAAAAGAACGTCAGGAAAAAAATGAATAATTCCGGTTCCGCAATCGTGACCGTGATTGTTGTGGTGGCGTTTATCAGTATATTGGCGACTACGATTCTGTATGTGTCCGGCACGAACTTTTATATGAAGATGACGGATTTGCATACCAAAGAGAGTTTTTATGAGGCAGAGACGGCTTTGGAGGAAATCAAAGCATTTCTGATGGAACAGGCGGCGGAGGCAGGCAGAGAGGCATATATGGACGTTATGATTCGTTACGCCTCCACTGACGGATACACCCGTTATGCTCTTTACCAGAATCGGTTTTTCGCGTTGTTAAATGAAAAATGGGAGGAGGAGCGGACGCCTGTCGGCGGAACGGAGAGAACTTATCTGGAAACGCTTGCTTCGCTGATATCCTCCTATCCGGTAGCGCCCATAGACCCGTCTGCGGCAAGCGCGCTTTCGCTGGATATGTCCATTCCCAATGCAGGAAGCATGGAGCTTCATGCGGAAGATGGTTATGCACTTTTGCGGGGACTCATATTTACCTATACAAAAGATGGTTATACCACTATGATTTCAACGGATTTTATCATTTCCGTGCCGGAAATGAACTGGGGCGTCGATTCCTATCAAAGTACATGGGATGTATCGGCTAATTTGGAGCGTGACACTGTGGATATGACGGATTGCGTACAATATTATAACTGGACGAAGCAGTAAGAAATAAGCAATTTTATTGTGTTATACGGGAATGCGGAAGGAAAAGCAGATTGGGGTATCTATATGAAAAGAAATAACAGAGGCATGTCATTGGTGGAAGTTATCATAGTGGTGGCAATCCTTTCCATAGTGGCAGGAGGAATCACGCTGGGAATTGGCTTTATCACCGGCAAGCCTGCAGATGAGTGCGCCAATAAACTGAAGGCAGCCCTGCAGAACAACCGGATGACGACTATGGGAAAGCTCAGTGCCAAGCTTGAAATTCGGGTGGAAGCGGATGGAATTTACATAAAAGAAACCATAGGAACGGCAGGGGAAGCGTCCGCGAAGGTAAATACGACCCGTATTGGTGATGCCGGCATAGAAATAAAGTATGCGGTATCGGGCGGCGGCTATGTGGATTTACCGGTCGGTTCCTCTTTGGAAATCAGCTTTAACCGAAGCAGCGGCGCATTTAACCCATTGCCGGGCGGTGGGTATTGTACGGAAATCGTCATCAGTAAGGGAAGTACGGTAAAGACATTGAAGCTTTACTATCTGACAGGAAAGATAGAGTTGCAGTAGTGTTGTGTCAAAGGGAAGAGAGTGAAAGGTGATGCAGATGCGTTGGAAAGGGAGACGAAAACTGAACAACAAAGGGCTTACTCTGATGGAATTGATTTGTGCCATTGCAATTCTTGCAATTGTGACGGCAAGCATCGGAAGCGTTATGGTAGTCAGCGCGCGCAGCTATCAGCGTGACAGTGACGAGGTCAGCCTGCAGCAGGAAGCGCAGGTAACAGCCAATCAGATTGCCGATTTGGTGATAGATTCCACTGCAGGGGTTTCCTATACCTGTCCGCTGGGGGCTTATCTGAGCGAGGATGATGCGAGAGCGGCAGGCGCGCCGGCAGGAGGAGACAGGACATTGTCGATAGACGGCAATGGGCATCGGTATGTAGTTTCTTTTAAATCGGCAGAAAACAAGATATATTATGCGGAATACATTCTCAATCCGGACGGTTCCGCGGCGCCTTATGACAGCGAACAGCTTATGGCGGAAAATGTAAATCTGTTTGCAGCGGATATCCGCAATTTTTCAGATAACGGCTATATGGAACTGACATTGGGGTTTGAAAAAAATGCGAAGACCTACGCGGCTACTTTTACTATCACGGCGCGTAACGGCGCAGTAGCAGTCAGCGGCGCGGAGGCGGCGGCAACGATTACAACGGAGTTGGAGCTGGTGCTGGAGCCGAACCAGACTTATGTGCTTAATGCAAATGTGACAGGACCGGCGGACACCGACATGACATGGGTGTTAAGCGGCGGCAGTACGGACCCTGCTACGCAGGTGTTGAAAGATGGTGCTGACTGGAAGATTATTATCGGAGAGAATGAAACCGCGAGTGAAATTTATCTTCTGGTACAGAGCAAGGCAAAAAAAGAGGACGGTGTAACGCCGCAGGCACAGCAGACGGTAATTGTACACATCAGGCGGGTGACGGCGGTCAATCTGAATGTAACGCTGCAAAGCGGCAGCGATTTGATGGCTGGCGCAGAATATTTGATTACTGCGGATGTGGTCGGAACCAACCTGTCAAAGCTGATGACGGGAAGCAGTGACGTGGAGCCGCCTTATGTGTCGCCTTATAAGGTGGAATGGGGCTATATTTATTCTGTGAACGGTCATGCGGTCGGCGGAGACGACTGGACGGATTATCAGTGGCAGCCTTGGTATCATCCTTCGCCAAGCGACTATTTTACGGTGTTGGAAGAGCTGGAAGGTTCGGACAGTACTGCGCCCAGTATTCGAATCAGATTGTTGGAAAATATAGATGAATACAGGCAGCTTTTGGTGACGGCTACGGCAACGCATCCGGAAGGCACGGCAGGAGCGCCGCCCGTAAGCAGTAATAAAACGGGGCTTCCTTATGGGCATGTGGCAGGAATGCACTTGTTCTATAAAGCGCTCCATAGCTATTCAGGCGAAGGCATGTACCGTGGTACGCCGGATGCGCAGGTTGTGGATTTTGCGTACGACTTGATTAAAGGCATGATTCAGGCACAATATGGCAATGTCGGTTTTCTTGACAACTGTGTCAGGTATTATCGTTTCAGACCTTTTACCGTGAATGCGGCGGGAGAAAGGGTGTATGGTCCTTGGGTCAACTGGGCGCCAACCGCAAATGAATACGGCGGCGCTATCAAGATGCGTGGCGACACATTGCGGTTTGAGTTTGATAAGAATTATGAAGTGCAGATAAAGTACTGGTGGTGGGAAGGAAACGTAAACAATGTGGTCTGGCCCTTTGCAGGGATGCCGGACGATATCAATGTGGTTACGGCGGATATTTACAGGGCAAAGCTGTTCTTCAGGATTACGGACAGTTCGTGGAATGAGATTGCGACAGGAGCGGCTAAGCTTGGCACCAAAGAAGTGCCGTATGTGCTCGCTGACGGTAATCCGATTCATTTTGAAGGTCAGTTGACAAGTGCGCAGGAAATGGGCGCGGACCAGAATTATATCAAAGACCACGTATCATACAGAGTAGAAAAGCTGGAGGGCGACGCTTGGACTGCCGTATATGAGACGGGAGGACAGGAAATGTACCATTTGTCTCCTGTGACATGGAATTCCGGCTCGGGGCTGTATCGTGTTGTAGTGGGATTAAAGGGTGTTCCATACAGAACCTATAATTATGCGACGCAGAGCTATAATGCAACCGTAATGCGGGATTATTGGCTCTATGATGAAGTATCGGGCGATGGCATTTTCTATTTTCAGGTGCCTTAAGTACCAGGCTGCAGGATAAAAAGTATCATACACATATTATAATAGTAGAAGCAGGAAATTTGTCGGTTTCCTGCTTCTATTTATGACAACAAAAAATTTGACGGAAATTTAACTAAATTTTAACTTGCGTCAGACTGCATTTTGGTGTATAGTGATACCCGATTATTGTAAAATGCGTTCGGGGGAAATCAAATGGCAAAATATCTGGTTATTGTGGAATCACCTGCCAAGGTGAAGACAATCAAAAAATTTCTGGGCAGCAATTACGAGGTGGCGGCAAGCAACGGTCATGTCAGGGATTTGCCGAAAAGTCAGCTTGGCATTGATGTGGAGCACGACTATGAGCCAAAATATATTACGATTAGGGGAAAAGGGGATATATTGGCGAATCTTCGTAAGGAAGTGAAGAAAGCGGAAAAAATTTATCTGGCAACCGACCCCGACCGTGAGGGAGAGGCGATTTCGTGGCATCTTTATCATGCGTTAAAGTTGGAAAATAAAAAGACTTACAGAATTACGTTCAATGAGATTACCAAAAATGCGGTAAAGGAATCCCTCAAAAATGCAAGGGAAATTAATATGGATTTGGTGGATGCGCAGCAGGCGCGCCGCTGTCTTGACAGAATGGTGGGGTACCGGATTTCTCCGCTTCTGTGGGCAAAGGTAAAACGCGGGCTCTCTGCGGGCAGGGTACAGTCTGTGGCGCTGCGCATTATCTGTGACAGGGAAGAGGAGATTGATGCTTTCATACCGGAGGAGTACTGGACGCTGACTGCTTCGTTTGCCATAAAAGGAGAAAAAAAGCCTCTTGTGGCAAAGTATTACGGAGAAGGCGATAAAAAAGCGTCTATCTCGTCGAAGGAAGAGCTGGAGGCAGTAAAGGCGTCTCTTGCGGGGGCTGTCTATCGCGTGGCAGATGTAAAAAGAGGAGAGCGGACGAAAAAAGCGCCGCTTCCTTTTACGACTTCAACCCTGCAGCAGGAAGCAAGCAAGGTGCTGAATTTTTCCACACAGAAGACCATGCGGCTGGCACAGCAGCTCTATGAAGGCGTGGAAATAAAGGGCGAGGGCACCATTGGTCTGATTACGTATCTGCGTACGGACTCTACAAGAGTATCCGAGGAAGCAGAGCGCATGGCAAAAGAATACATTGAAAAAACATACGGAGCGGAATATGCCGGAGAGGGGACGGACCGGAAGGCGGGGCAGAAGATACAGGATGCCCATGAAGCAATCCGTCCCACAAGGATTTCCTTGACGCCGCAAGAGGTCAAGACACAGCTTCCCCGTGATTTGTTCCGGCTTTATCAGCTTATTTGGAAGCGTTTTACGGCAAGTCGTATGCAGCCGGCACAATATCACACGGTTTCGGTTAAAATCGGCGGCAACGGTCATATATTTACAGTGGCGGCTTCCCGGCTTTATTTTGACGGCTTTATGAGCGTTTATACACAGGAGGAGGAGCGGGAAACGGAAGAAAATCTCTCGGTGGAGCTAGATAAGGACACCCTTCTGACCCACACGGGATTTGAAGAAAAACAGCATTTTACCCAGCCGCCGGCACATTTTACGGAGGCTTCTCTGGTACATGCACTGGAGGAACTGGGAATCGGACGTCCCAGCACCTATGCGCCGACCATCACTACGATTCTGGGCAGGCGCTATGTCATAAAGGAAAATAAGAATCTTTATGTGACGGAGTTAGGGGAAGTTGTCAACAACATGATGAAAGAAGCTTTTCCGACGATTGTGGATGTCAACTTTACCGCCAATTTGGAAGCGCTTTTGGACGGTGTGGAAGAGGGCGGCATCAACTGGAAAACCGTAGTGACAAATTTCTATCCCGATTTGGACGAGGCGGTGCGGGCGGCGGAGAAGGAGCTTTCCGAAGTGGAAATAGCCGACGAAGAATCCGACGAGGACTGTGAGATATGCGGAAGACGCATGGTAATCAAATATGGCCCCCACGGTAAATTTCTGGCATGCCCGGGTTTTCCGGACTGCCGCAATACCAAGCCTTATTTTGAAAAAATCGGCGTCATGTGCCCTAAGTGCGGTAAGGATATTGTGATTAAGAAGACAAAAAAGGGAAGAAGGTACTATGGCTGCATAGACAATCCGGAGTGCGACTTCATGGTATGGCAGAAGCCTTCTAATGTAAAATGCGAAAAATGTGGTTCCGTGATGTTGGAAAAAGGAAGTAAGCTGGCGTGTTCAAATGAACAGTGCGGGCATATTATACCAAAGGAACCTGTGAAGGCGTAAAAGGCAAAAACTGTTACGAAAAAATGTAAAATTATGAAAATTGACTGTGTTTTCATTGAAAATCAGATTTGTGTGTGGTAAAATAGGAATGAATTTTGAAACAACGTGAACCATGGCGTAAAAAGCCTGCACGGAGGAATCTGAATGAGTAGTGTACAGTTGTTAGACAAAACCCGAAAAATCGGGAAATTATTACACAATAACAATTCCAGCAAGGTGGTCTTTAATGATATCTGCAGGGTTATGCGTGAAATTGTGGATTCCAATGTGCTGGTTATCAGCAGAAAGGGAAAGGTTCTGGGCGTAGGAAAGCTTGACAGCATAGAGACAATAACGGAACTGCTCGACGAAAATGTCGGAGGATTTATTGATTCCATGCTGAATGAGCGCCTGTTAGGTATTCTTTCCACCAAGGAAAACGTAAATCTGCAGACGTTGGGTTTTGAACATCTGGACGTCAAAAAATTTCAGGCAATCATAACGCCGATAGAGATTGCAGGCGAAAGGCTGGGGACGCTTTTCTTTTATAAGTGTAATGAACAGTACAATATTGACGACATTATACTCTGTGAATACGGCTCCACGGTAGTCGGACTGGAAATGTTACGTGCCGTGAATGAGGAAAGCGCGGAGGAAGACAGAAAACTTGCGGTAGTGCGTTCTGCCATTTCGACGTTGTCGTTTTCGGAGATGGAAGCGATTATCCACATTTTTGATGAGCTGAACGGCATGGAAGGAATTTTGGTTGCAAGCAAGATTGCGGACAGGGTAGGGATTACCCGTTCGGTGATTGTAAACGCCTTGCGGAAGTTTGAAAGTGCGGGAGTCATTGAATCGCGTTCCTCAGGAATGAAAGGAACGTACATCAAAGTTCTCAATGACGTCGTATTTGATGAAATAGAAGAGTTGAAAAAACAGAATCACAGACAACACAGGTAACTTCATACATAATACAAAATGGATTTTGGATTTTTAAGCGGACGGATTACGGTAGATAAAAGGATTTATTGAAGTTGTCAATAAGTCCTTTTTATATTCAAAAGGACATGGAAAAGGTTACTATACAAAAAACTCGTAAAAATACTTGTCTTTTTCGACAAATAATTTATAATAAAATAGAGTGACTAAAATTTGCCGGCGGGTTTCCTGCCGCAGAGAAAGAAGGAGCGGTTCTATGATAAATACCAATGCGTTTGATTATATCAACGTGCTTGACAAAGCAGCCGATGCGTCGTGGCTTCGGAACGCTGCGATTGGCAACAATATATCCAATGTCGATACACCCGGTTATAAGCGTGAGGATGTTGCATTTGAGAGTGAACTGAAAAAGGCATTGGGAAGAAGCAGGGATACATCTAATATGGATCAGCGAGTAGCGGCAATTAAGACTTCACAGTTAAAGCCCCGGACTTATACGGATTTGGTCGGCTATTCTTACCGGCTTGACGGCAACAATGTCGATATCGAGACAGAAAACGTGATGCTGGTAGAAAATCAGATAAAATATCAAGGACTTCTTGACAGTATTACGCAGGAGTTTTTAAATCTGCAAATGGTAATGAAGTAACTGAGGCTTTTTATCGTAATAACAGGAGGAACAAGTATGGGAATGTTTACTGCGTTTAATATCAATGCTTCCGGTCTGACCGCGCAGCGCTACAGAATGGACATTATTTCGGAGAATGTGGCAAATGCCAATACCACCAGAACGGAGGACGGCACACCCTATAGAAGAAAGGTGGTTACCTTCGAGGAAAAGGGTGCCGGCACTTCTTTCGGAAGTGTATTCAGCACAGCCAGAAACCGTTACACGGGGAATGGCGTGAAGGTGAGTAGAGTACACGAAGATACATGGAGCGAGATGAAGATGGTGTATGACCCGTCTCATCCGGATGCAGACGAGAACGGATATGTGACATATCCCAATGTCAATATTATTACGGAGATGACTAATTTAATCGATGCCAGTCGTGCCTATGAGGCAAACTCTACCGCTTTTACCGCCAGCAAGTCCATGGCAATGCAGGGATTGCAGGTAGGAGAATCCTAAGACTGGCTTCGATATTTTTCGTGTAAAAAGCCGCCGTAGAAGGGCGGGATACTAAGAAAAGTACTTTCTGAAAAGTACTTCGGGGAGGATATATGGACATTTCAATAACACCAGCAGGCATGGGGGCTGAGGCTGTCGTGCAGAATGCCAAAGGCATCGGACTGAATTCATCTTACGGGATGGTAGGAAAGGTGAAAGCGGAAGACAGCCTGTCCGCAGAAGGGACTATGTTTGAGGCGCTTCTAAATACGGCGATAAACAACATCAACACGACGAACAGCTACCTGTCTGATGCAGAAAATGAAAAGATCAAATTTGCACTTGGTGAGACGGAAAACACGCATGATTTGACCATAGCCATGCAGAAAGCTTCTACAGCCCTGCAATATACGGTTTCTATCAGGGATAGATTGCTGGAAGCTTATAAAGAAATTATGAATATGCAGATTTAAGGCGCACCCTAAATCTTGCGGCTTAAGGAGAAAGAATCATGCCGGATAAAATCAAAGAAATTTTGGAGAAAGTCTTGGCGTGGTGGAATAAATTCACTACGAAGCAGAAGACAATTATTATCGGCGTTACCGCAGTGGTGATTTTTACTTTTGCGATGCTGATAAGTGTTTTTACAAAACCGCAGTACATACAGTGGCAGCAGTGTTCGACGACTGCGGAATCTGCGGAAATTATCGAAATTTTAAAAGGCAATAAAGTATCATATCAGGTGTCCAATGACGGTTTAAGCATTAAGGTAAAGTCTACGCAGGTATCCATAGCAAACTTAGCGCTGGGCGCGGCAGGCTATGTGCCGGATGATTATTCCATCAAAGATGCCCTGTCCGGCGGCTTTTCCACGACGCAGTCCAACATAGACAGACAATGGCAGTATTATATGGAGCGGAAGCTGGCGAGGGATATTGCCGCACTGGATTCTGTCAAAAGCGCAATTGTTACGCTGGATTTGCCGACGCAGACAGGAACACTGATTGATTCCGGCGAGGAAGCCTCCGCTTGGATTCAGTTGACGCTTCAGGATAAATTCACATCGGAACAGGCAGCTACTGTGGCGCGTGCCGTTGCTACCGGTTTGGGCAACAGTTCCACGGCGAATATCACGATTGTGGACAGCAGCGCCAATCTTTTGTTTTCCGGTGAAGAAGATTATTCGACAGCAGGCGTGGCGAACAATATGTTTGAGCTTCGCGCACAGGCGGAGACCAAGGTGGGAGCGGATGTCAAGAAGGTGTTGGTAGGTTCCCAGCAGTTTGACATGATAGAAGTGGCGTGCCGCCTGAATATTGATTTTGCAGAGTACCAGCGTACCATACATGAATATTACGCCAACGCAGGCAGGGAAGAGGGTATGCTTGCGCACAGAGAAAGCTACGAGGACGAAAATACCAACGGCGCCGGCGGACTTCCGGGAACGGACTCCAATGACGAGCAGACCTATCAGTTTCAGAATGGCACGAATTCGGAGAGCTCGTCCAGTCAGATGCTGGAGGATTTTCTGCCTAACGAGCTTATCAGCGTGGAGAACCTGCCGCCCGGCATCATCAATTACGGCGATTCTTCCCTAGCGCTGACAGCAATCACTTTTAACACCTTGAAGGAAGAGGATGCCAAAAACAGAGGGCTTTTAGACGGCGTTTCATGGGAAGAGTACAAGGCGACCCACAGCGAAGACACAAAGCTTGAGGTAGACGAAGATTTTTACCGTATTGTGGCGAACGCAACGGGGATTCCGCAGGAAAATATCACCATACTGGCGTATCAGCGTCCGCAGTTTATCGACAGGGTAGGCATTGCGGTCAGTGCGACCGATATCTTATCCATTGTCCTGATTGTGATTATTCTGGCGCTGCTTGCTTTTGTGGTTATCAGAAGTATGGCGGGCAGGAAGGAAACAGAGCAGGAAGAAGAGCTTTCTGTGGAGAATCTGTTACAGTCCACACCGGAGCAGAGTCTGGAGGATATTGAAGTAGAGACTAAGTCTGAGACCAGAAAGATGATAGAAAAGTTTGTAGACGAGAATCCGGAGGCGGTGGCAAATCTTTTGCGCAACTGGCTGAATGAGGATTGGGGATAGGTCTGAAAATAAGATATAAAGCATGAAAGAAAGGGATGGTGTCCGGCATGGCAAGAGCAACAACGGATGAAAAGCTAGGTGGACTGCAGAAAGCAGCCATATTGCTGATTTCTCTAGGACCGGAACGTTCGGCGGGCGTGTTCAAGCATTTGAAGGAGGAAGAAATTGAAGAGCTGACTCTGGAGATTGCCAATACCCGAAGCATAACGCCGCAGACAAAGGAAGAGGTTATCAATGAGTTTTATGAGGTGTGCCTGGCACAGCAATATATTGCCGAAGGCGGTATTTCCTATGCGAAAGAACTGTTGGAGAATGCGCTTGGCAGTGATAAGGCAATGGAGGTTATCGGCAAACTGACGGCATCCTTGCAGGTGAAGCCTTTTGAATTTGTGCGTAAGACGGAGCCTTCACAGCTCTTAAACTTTATACAGGATGAGCATCCGCAGACAATCGCTCTGATTTTGTCGTATCTTTCTCCGGCACAGGCGGCGCAGATTATTTCAGCGCTTTCTCCTGACAGGCAGGCGGACGTGGCAAAGCGTATTGCGACAATGGACCGTACCAGTCCGGATGTGATAAAGGAAGTGGAGAAAGTGTTGGAATCCAAGTTGTCTTCACTGGTAAATCAGGATTACACCATTGTCGGCGGTGTGGATTCGGTGGTAGAAATTTTGAACACCGTGGATCGTGGAACCGAAAAGCACATTATGGAAACATTGGAAATCGAAGAGCCGGAGCTTGCAGACGAAATCCGCAAAAAGATGTTTGTATTCGAAGATATCCTGCTTTTGGACGACAGGGCGATTCAGAGAGTGCTGCGTGACGTGGATAACAATGATTTGGCGATTGCATTAAAGAATGCAAACGATCAGGTACAGGGCGCAATATTCAACAATTTGTCGAAGCGTCTTGCTGTCATGATAAAGGAAGACATGGAATTTATGGGTCCGGTACGTATGAAGGACGTAGAAGAAGCGCAGCAGAAGATTGTAAATATTATCAGAAAACTGGAAGATGCAGGAGAAATTGTCATTTCCAGAGGCGGAGGAGACGAGATAGTTGTCTAATTTATATAAGAGTGCCGGCATATCTCTGGCTGTGGATACGCCGCGTGTAATTGACGGCAACGCTCTTGCAGCCGAGAAAGTCGCAGCCGAAAAAGCGATTGTGGAAAAAGAGAGCAGGGAAAAGCGGACTGTTCCTTTGCCGGAGGATGAGGATGGCTTTTCACAGGGACTTTCTGCAGTGATTTTAGATAACCTGACGGAGGATTTGGAGAACGGCGGGGAGGCTTCTGCCGTATCCGCAAAAGAGGAGGAAATCATCCAACAGGGCGGGCAGATGATACAGGAAGCGAGGGAGCGTGCAGAGCGCCTTGCGGAAGAGATGAAACAGCAGGCGCAGTTTGAGATTGAAAATATGAAAAAAGAAGCTGCCGACAGACTGGGTGTGGAACGGGAGAAAATCCTGATGGAGACGAGGGAGCTTGGCTATCAGGACGGACTGGACGCGGGAAAGAAGGAGACTGATGCAATCAAGCGTGAGCTGGAGGCGGAGCGTCGGCAGCTTGCGGCACAGTACGATTCCATGGTAGAAAATCTGGAGCCTCAATTTATAGATACCCTGACCGGTATTTATGAACATATCTTTCATGTAGAACTTTCCGGTTACAGGGATATCGTTGTGCATTTGATTGCGGATACCCTGCGCAAAACGGACGGCGCTAAGGATTATATTGTCCATGTGTCAAAAGAGGATTATCCTTACGTCAGTATGCAGAAAAAGCTGCTTATGGCAGGAACGGGCGCTTCTCTCTTAGAAGTGGTGGAGGACATCACGCTTTCTAAAAATCAGGCGCTGATAGAAACTGACGGCGGTATTTATGACTGTAGTCTTGGGACACAGTTAGACGAACTCGGCAAAAAATTACGGCTTTTATCCTATGAAAAACCTGTTGGAGAATGAGCGTGCAGACATTAACGGTAGATTTCCTGAAATATCAAAAACTAAAAGAAGAGAACTATTTTCATAAGCTCGGCAAAGTAGTGAATGTGGTCGGGCTGACTGTGGAATCGGCGGGACCGGATGCAAAACTGGGCGATATCTGTTCCATTTTTCCGGAAGGAGAGGATGCGAAGCCGGTTATGGCGGAGGTTGTGGGCTTTAAGGATAAAAAAACCCTCCTTATGCCGTATGAAGCGGTGGATGGCATCGGGTTAAATTGCCTGGTACAGAATCTCGGGATTCCCTTAAGTGTGGAAGTGAGTGACAACATGCTGGGCAGGACTCTTGACGGGCTTGGCAGGCCTACGGACGGTACGGCGCTGCCGCGGGGCAGGAATTATCCGGTTGAGGCGATGCCGCCGGACCCTATGCACAGAGCGATTATCGACGAGGTACTTACGCTGGGCGTCAAGGCGGTAGACGGACTTTTGACGGTAGGTAAGGGGCAGAGAATTGGTATTTTTGCCGGTTCCGGCGTAGGAAAGTCAACTCTTATGGGTATGTTTGCCAGAAATACAAAAGCAGATATCAATGTGATTGCGCTGATTGGAGAGCGGGGCAGAGAGGTTCGCGAATTTATAGAAAGAGATTTGGGGGAGGAAGGTATGCGCCGTTCCGTGGTTGTGGTGGCGACTTCGGATAAACCGGCGTTGGAACGAAATAAGGCGGCGAAGACGGCAACTGCTATCGCAGAGTATTTTAGAGACAAGGGCAAGGATGTTCTTCTGATGATGGATTCCCTTACCCGTTTTTCTATGGCACAAAGAGAAATTGGACTGGCGAGTGGAGAGCCTCCCGTATCAAGAGGATATCCGCCCAGTGTGTATGCGGAGATGCCAAAGCTGTTGGAGCGTGCCGGCAGGTCTGAGAAGGGTTCCATTACCGGACTGTACACGGTGTTGGTAGACGGTGACGACTTCAACGAACCGATTACGGATACGGCAAGAAGCATTTTGGATGGACATATTGTACTGGACAGAAAGCTGGGGCATAAAAATCATTATCCGGCGATAGACGTGCTGCAGAGTATTTCAAGATGTATGAGCCAGATTGTGGACAGGGATCATAAAAAACTGGCGGGCAAGTTAAAAAGCGTACTGGCTACTTATAATGAGGCAGAAGATTTGATTAACATCGGCGCTTATAAGGCAGGCAGCAATCCGGCGATTGATATGGCAATTCAGAAAATTGACGCAGTGAACGGTTTTTTGTGTCAGGAAGTAGATGAAAAATTTGATTATGAGCAGACTTGTGAGCTGTTAAGGCAGTTGTTTGAAGCATAGAGGATAGGATAAAATGGCAAGGTTCAAATATCGGATGCAGAGCCTTTTGGATATCAAGTCAAAGCTGGAGACGCAGGCGAAGCAGGAATTTGCGGCGGCGAAAATGGCGCTTGATATTGAAAATGAAAGACTTGAGGAGTTGAAGAAGCGGAAAGCTTTTTATGAGGCTGAGGCAGAAGCGCTTTTGCATGGCGCCCTGAAGGTACAAAAAATCAGGGACAGCAAGACGGCAGTCCTAAAGATGGAGGATTACATCGCTATCCAGAAACAGCAGATAAGGGCTGCGGAGGCTAAGGTGGAGGCTGCAAGGCGGAAGCTGACAGGGCTTATGCAGGAAAGAAAAATGCATGAAAAGCTGAAAGAACATGCTTTTGAGGCGTTTTTACAGGATGAGAAAAAGCGTGAAGGCAAGGAAGTTGATGAACTGACCAGTTATACATACGGACAGCGGATACAGGAAAAGGAAAAACGAAAGGGCTGATGGCTATGGCAAAAGAAGTAGATTCTTTCACAGCAGAAAAAAAGAAGCTGCAGGATGAGAAGAAAAAACTGAAATCAGAGCAGAAGAGTCATAAAAAAGAGGCAAAAAAACGCGCAAAGGAAATTGCGGCGCAGGAAGCGGAGCTTGCAGAAGACGAAGAAGGCGGCGGTATTTTTACTTTTCTTGCCACGCTTGCCATTATTGCCGTGTGGATTGGCATTGTCTGCGTTGTCATCAAGCTGGACGTGGGCGGATTTGGCTCCAATGTGCTGCGCCCGCTGTTAAAGGATGTGCCGGTGGTAAACAAGATACTGCCTGCGGAGGAGACAAAAAAACCATCGCAGTCTGATGGGAACGGCGGCTATACCAGTGAGAAGGACGATGAAATCTTAAGGCTGGAGCAGGAGATACAGCGCCTTCAGACAGAGAATCTGGAAAAGGATGAGCAGATAGCCAACCTGCAGGCGGAGAATGTGCGCCTGCAAAGCTTTGAGAGTATGCAGACGGAATTTCAGCGTGTCAAGACGGAGTTTTTTGAGAATGTAGTGTATGCAGAAAACGGACCGGGAGCGGAAGAATATAAGAAATATTATGAAGCTATGGATCCTGCGACGGCGGAATACCTTTACAAACAGGTAGTGGCGCAGATGGAAGAAGACAGGGAGATTGTGGAGGCGGCGGAAACCTATTCTGCAATGAAGCCTGCTCAGGCGGCAAAGATTTTTGACGGCATGACGAGCGACCTGAATCTGGTGGCGCGCATCTTAGGCGCCATGAGCACGGAGGACAGGGGAAAGATTTTAGGCGCGATGGATGCAGAGGTGGCTGCAAAGGTCACCAAAATAATGATTCCGTAGGCTTAAGCCATTGCGGCTTTTGACCGATATATAAGTAGGTATGTCAGTACCTTGAAAATTGAAGAGAGGAGGAATGCAAATGACAAGTACACCTGTAAGTGCAAGTACAAAAGTCCCCTTTATGGGAAGTGCGACAGCGGGCGTACAGGCAGCAAGCGATGTGACAGGCACTTTTTCCAGCATGTTACAAAGCCAGAAAAGCGACGTAAAAACCGTAAAGCCGGAAAGCACGCCCCGCACGCAGGTAAAAGGGCGGGATGACAGAGTTTCGGAAAAGGAAGTTTCCGAGAGCGGGAAAGACAATGAAAAGCTGTCCCCCGAGGAAGAAGCAGAGCAGGCGGAGAAAGCTGTCGAGGCAGCAGCGGCAATGATGCTGACACAAGCGGCGGAAACGCTTCACATCACCGAAGGAGAAGTGCAGGAGCTGTTGGGCGGGCTTGATATGACGGAAGCGGACTTACTGAATCCGGAAGGGCTGAAAGCGCTGGTCTTGGCGGCGGCGGGCGAGACGGATGCCTGCAGTTTCATGACCAATGAGGAGTTGATGGCAGACTTCAAGGAGCTTCAGAGCTCTCTTGCGGAAGCAATGACACAAGCGTCAGAGGCTACAGGGCTTGATGCGGAAGCGGTGGCGGTTCTCTTTGAAAATGCCGGTATGCAAGAGGCGCAGGCAGACATGGGAGAGGCAGTTTTGGCAGCAGAGCAGGTACTTTCCGCACAGACAGAAGCAGAACCGGAACCGACAGAGGAAAGCAGTGAGGTACATACGGAGCAGAGCCTTGTAAAGGACAGCGGGACCGAAGAGGACGGCGCACAGATTATGCTGGAAAGAAGTCTTGCTGGAAGAGAAGCGGGCAGAGGAGAAGAGAAACCTTTAGCCGGTGAGACGCCGCAGAACCCGTTTTTACAGAATGTGCAGGTTCACACGGCGCAGGAGACAGTACAGACGGCAGAAGGAACGGCAGTATTTCGGCCGGATACCGAGCTGATTATGAATCAGATTACCGATTATATGAAAGCACAGGTATCGGAGGGGATGTCCGAACTGGAAATGCAGCTTCATCCGGAAAGCCTTGGCAGTCTGCATGTACGGCTTATCGCCAAGGAAGGTATGGTGACAGCACAGTTTACGGCACAAAACGATGCGGTGAAGGCAGCGCTCGAAAGCCAGATGATTCAGCTTCAGGAAACCTTTGAGGAGCAGGGCGTTAAGGTAGAAGCCATTGAGGTTATGGTGGCGAGTCATAAATTTGACAGAAACTTAAGCCAGAACAGCGGACAGCAGGAAGGCGCATCTGACAGGCAGCCGGCAAGAGCAAAGGTCAGAAGACTGAATCTGGGCGATGAAACGCTGGAAGAAGAAAATCTGGATGCAGAGGAACAGCTCGCGGCAGATATTATGCGACAAAACGGCGGCACCGTAGATTATATGGCTTAAAGAGAGAAAGGAGTGATAAGCGTGAGTGTAGTAGCACCGGTAAAAGACGGACAATTATTAGTAAACGGCATGACGGAAGCGGAAAAGAAAAAACAGGAAGTAAAAACGGAAAAAGAAGCCAGCTCTATGGATAAGGATTCCTTTTTACAGCTTCTGGTGGCACAGATGAAGTATCAGGACCCGTTGGAGCCTACTTCCAATACGGAGTATATTTCCCAGTATGCACAGTTTTCACAGGTAGAGTCCTTACAGAACATGAGCCTGAACATGGATTTGCAGAGGGCAAGTTCACTGGTAGGACAGATGGTATATGTCAAGACTACTGACACATCAGGTGCAACCGACTATGTATACGGCAAGGTTGACTATGTGACATATCAGGGCGGTAAGCCGTATCTGTACATTAATGAAAAGAGTTATCCGCTGGAGGACTTGGAGACCATTGTGGAGCCTGAATATTATGAAGCTTACAATCTGGCGACAGAGCTGGTAACGGGTATCAATAAGCTGCCTAAGCTTGGTCTGGTAGATTTGGGAGATGCAACAAAGATTGACGAACTGAACAAGATTTACAGCGAGATGACAGATTATCAGAAGACCTTTGTGGCAAAAGAGAAGGTTGAGGCGCTGGAGAAATACGTCGCAAAGATTGAAGAACTCAGAAAGCTGGAAGAAGAGTCCAAGAAGGACCCTGAAGAGGTTGAAAAGCCCGAAGAGACAGAAAAGCCTGAGGAAGTGGAGAAACCGGAAGAAACGGAAGGCGCGGGAAGCGGGATCGTATAGCTTTGCGTGCAAACACAGGGAGGTGGCCGTATGAAGGTACAAAACGGCAGTTTTCTCTCAATAGAACAGCTTCAGGATAAGTATTTAAGGCAGAGCGGCAGAACGGACAATGAAAAGAGGGAAGAAACGTTTTCTTTTCAAGAGGTTCTAAGCAGAAAGCAGACGGCTGTGGCAGCCGGAGCTGCGAGCCTGAAATTTTCCAAACATGCGCAGAGCAGATTGTCCGACAGAAATATAGAGCTTACAAACGGGCAGATGGAACGGCTGCATGACGGAGCAAAAAAAGCGGGAGAAAAAGGCATACAGGATTCATTGGTGATTGTGGATGGTCTGGCATTCATTGTAAATATCCCCAATAAAACGGTGGTAACGGCAATGGACAGCGCAGACACGCAGGACAGTATTTTTACAAATATAGACGGAGCGGTTATTATGTAGCCGGACCTTTGGAGGCAGATGTTTCCCGACTGACAGAAGGAAACAGACAGTTTCGTCTTAATGATAGGAGGTCATTTTTACTATGATGAGATCACTTTTTTCTGGTGTGTCAGGTTTAAAGACACACCAGACCAGAATGGACGTTATCGGTAACAATATTGCCAACGTCAACACAACAGCTTACAAGTCAAGCTCCATGGTATTCAGCGAGCTTATCAGCCAGACGACCCAGAAGGCATCGGGACCCAATGCGGCAACCGGTACCGGCGGTGTCAATGCGAGACAGATTGGTCTTGGTGTAAGAAGCGGCGCCATCAACGTGAATATCACCGGACAGGGTGCGGCGCAGTCTACCGGCAATCCCTTCGACGTGATGATTAGCGGAAGCGCTTTCTTTGTTGTAAGCGATGGCAATAACAATTTCTTTACCAGAGATGGTTCCTTCTACGTAGATGCGGCGGGTAATCTTGCCATGACCAGCAACGGTTATAATGTAATGGGCTGGCAGGTAGATCCGGAGACCATGGATATCAAGCAGGATACCGTATCGGCGCTGCGTATCATGAGTCAGGCGAATATGACCTATCCGCCTGAGGCGACCAGTCAGGCGTATGTGGGAGGTATCATTGACAAATTTGATACAGATGTAACCAGCAGCTCCGGCAAGGCGATTAACTTGAATTTCTACGATGCACTGGGGTATATGTACACGGCAAAGCTGGTGATTAAACAGTCTGCTTCGGTGAATGAGTACAGTATCGAGCTGAACAAGCTGCTTGACGCGGGAGGCAACGAGGTGGATATCAGCGCGGCGACCTTCGGCTCCGCAACCAACCAGAAGATAAACAATACTTCAACGCTTGACAATACCGCCTACAGGTGGAACGCCAATGTGCTGGAGACCCTGAGCGGTACAGAGGTATGTAATCTTGCCAATATATTTGACGCCTCCTCCACCGCAGATGCGCCGGTATTTAAGACGGATGAGGATACCCAGAAGGCATTGGCAGAGCTGGCAAAGGCATATGGCTATGAAGGCAAAATCGATGACTTCATGAATCTGACGGTTGAGTTAAAGAATGACAACACAGGAGGCGCGACCTTTACCGACGGTACGTATTCGGTAAAACAGTTGTTCTATAATCAGCAGGCGGGCACGCATCCCTGCTTTACCACCCCTGCGGCGGCGATTGTGGATGCACCTGCAAATTGGGGAATGGATTCCTTTGATACAACGGGACGTAATTTTGAGGGCGCCATGCTGGTATACAACGACGGTAATCTGACCGGTGAAAAGGGACATTTTGTCGGCGTGAACGGCGTTGCTACAAACCAGACCGTTACATTGGGACTTTCCGCGTTGGGCGGCAATTTCTCCGATATTACCATTGACTTTTCCACAAGCTCCATGTTTGACAATAACGGCACCTGTACCGTGGGCGCTACGGCGGGTGACTTAAAGGGTCTGGGCATGGGACGTAAGCTGGGCGACATGAGCGGCGTATCCATTCAGCAGAACGGTATGATTTTTGCGGCGTACGACAATGGCATGACAAGGCTTTTGGGACAGATTGCAGTTGCAGAATTTGCCAATGCTTCCGGTCTTGAGAGAGCGGGTGAAAACCTTTACTCCGCAACCTTGAACTCCGGAGAATTCGACGGCATTGGTACGGATATTACAGCCAACGGCGGCAAGATGACGACGGGGCAGTTGGAAATGAGTAACGTGGACCTTTCCGCAGAGTTTACGGAAATGATTACCACACAGAGAGGTTTTCAGGCAAACAGCCGAATCATCACGGTTTCGGATACCTTGCTGGAGGAACTGACAAACCTGAAGAGATAATAGAATGAATCCATAGCGGCAAAGGGGAGGCATCTGCCTTCCCCCTTTGTCGTGTATTTGCGTAAGGAGCATTTCCTATGATAGAAATTACGAAAATGAACGGGCAGAAAATTTTATTGAACCCGGATTTGATAGAAATGGTAGAAGAAACGCCGGATACGGTGATGACACTTACCACCGGCAAAAAAATTATTGTAAAAGAAAGTAGACAAACAGTGAAAAATCTAGTAGAATTATACAGAAAGGATATTTCTGCGAAGTAGTATGATTTTTTTAAAAAATTCATACAAATGAAGCAGAATAAATGGCAGGTGAAGTTTCGTGGATATTGCAACAATATTAGGCTTGGTTATATGTTTTGCGATGGTTCTTTTGGGTGTTGCTACCAGCGGCGGTATACAAGCGCTGCCTAGTTATTTCGATGTACCTTCCGTAGCAATTACTTTCGGAGGTGCTTTTTCTGCAGTTTTGGCGGCAAATACGATGCAGAGCTTTATAAGCGGCATCAAGAGCTTTGGATTGATTCTTAAGGTACCGAAGAACAATACGGCGGAGATGATAAACAATATTATCAACTTATCCAATGTGGCGCGAAAAGAAGGCTTACTTTCCTTGGAGGAGGCTGCCGGAGAATTAGATGATGAATTCCTCAAAAAAGGAATTCTTCTTATTGTAGACGGTACGGACCCTGAGTTGGTGCGCGCCATCATGGAGACGGAGCTTGTCAGTATGGACAGCCGGCATAAGGCAAGAATCGGTTTCTGGGAAAATGTAGGTTCCATGGGACCTGCCTGGGGTATGATTGGTACTTTGGTAGGTCTTGTGAACATGTTAAATAATATGGAAGACGCATCTTCTATCGGACCGAATATGGCAACGGCATTGATTACGACCCTGTACGGTTCCCTGCTTGCCAACTGGATTTGCGCACCTGTATCCAACAAACTGAAATCCCAGAACGATATGGAGATGATGCAGAAGGAGATTATGATAGAAGGTCTTCTTTCCATACAGGCAGGTGAAAATCCCCGTGTTATCGAGGAAAAACTGAAGTCCTTTATGTCTCCCAACGAGCGTGCAGGTTCCGGTGATGACGGAGGTGAAGTAGATGGCTAAAAGAAAAGAAGAGATGCCGCCACCCGGTTCGCCGGCATGGATGGCTACCTTCGGTGATTTGATGAATCTGCTATTATGCTTTTATGTACTTTTGTTTTCCATGTCCACGATAGATGCGGATAAACTGAAGGCAATTGCGGAGTCCTTTTCACAGACTTTTTCCGTTTTTAACGGCGGCGCTACGGCAATAGGGGACGGTATGCTTGTCAGCAACGGCGTGAGCCAGTTAAATGAGTTGGATGAGTTTATCAACAGCACAGGAAAAACTGCGGATAAGGAAGGCGATGAATTTGAGGATTCCGACATGGAAAACAGTTTTGCGGAGGCATTAAAACAGATGGAGGCAGAGCAGCTTGCCGAGTCGGAACAGCTTGCCGAGAAGATTGAGGAGAGTGTGGCGGAGAACAATTTGGAGGGTATGATTGATGTCGATTTTACCTCCCAATATGTTGAGCTGACACTGAAGGGCGCAATTCTCTTTGATTCAGGAAAGGCAGACATTCGTCCGGATGCGGAGCCGATACTGGATAAAGTCGGCGTTATGCTTGTAAGATATGCAAACAATGTCATTGAAATAGAAGGACATACGGATAATGTGCCGTTCAACGGCGGCAGGTATGCGGACAACAGTGAATTAAGCTGTGCAAGGGCATTGTCAGTGTTTAACTATTTTTTGGAAACGACCAATTTAGACCCGGCAATGGTAAAGTATGCCGGCAGGGGAGAGTATGTGCCGATAGCTGACAATTCTACGGAAGAGGGGCGTGCCAGAAACCGAAGAGTGGTAATCCGCATATACCATGACTTGAGCTATTATCAATAAAAGAAAGGACAGACAGGAGTCATGAAAAAGAATTTGATGTCAATCTTAATTCTGGCGCTGTTAGTGGTAAACATTGTCTTAACGGCTATTATGATGTTCAGCGTAACAGGGGCAATGAAGAGTACTACGGCACTGGTGGGTAAAATCGCGGCAGTTCTTGATTTGGAGTTGAATCTGGGAGCAGATGACAATCAGTTGTCAATTCAGGACAGTGCACCGTATAATATAACGGATGCCATGACGATTCCATTGAAGATAGGAGAGGACGGCGAACAGCATTACGTGCAGATAGCAGTATCCATACAGATGGATAAGACGCACAAGGATTACAAGAAATATTCCGAGACAATGCTGGAAAATGAGAGTATACTGAAAGGAGAAATTCTGGAAGTCATATCCTCTTACACGCTGGAAGAATTTCAAAATGACACCAACGGAGTCCAAAATGAAATATTGGCAAGACTGCGCAAGCTGTATAACTCCGATTTCATTTATAAAGTCGTATTCAGTGACGTGAAGGTGATGTAAGTGTCAAAAGCATATAACACTGATTACTCCACACAGCTACGGCATTATGATTTGAAAACAGGAGGTGAGCTTGATGAGTGAGGTGTTGTCCCAAAGTGAAATAGACAACCTGTTCGCGGCGCTTTCTACCGGAGAACTGGATGTGGAACAAATTCAGGAGAAAGAGGAAAAGCAGACGAGAGTCTATGACTTTCGCCGTCCCGCAAAGTTCTCCAAGGAACATCTTAGAACCCTTGAAATTATTTTTGAACATTACGGGAGGCTGCTGGCGACCAATTTGCCGATTTATATGCGCAAAAATGTGCAGATAGGCGTGGCAAGTTCGGAAGCAATGACTTTTTCGGAGTTTTTCAATGCGTTATCCACACCTGTTATTATGGGAATCGGCAGTTTAGAACCTCTGCCGGGGAATATGATTATAGATTTATCGCCCAATTTAGGGTATGCTATTATTGACCGTATGCTTGGCGGTGAAGGCGGAACTTTGGAAAAGAGCAGAGACTTCACGCGGATAGAGCGGATTATCATTGAAAAGATTCTGATCGTGTGTATGCAGCATATGCGCGAGCCGTGGAAGAATGTGCTGGACATCAATCCGGTATTAGAACGGTTGGAAACCAACTCGCAGTTTGCACAGATTATTTCACCTAATGACATGGTGGCGCTTGTGACACTCGATGTTAAAATCGGGGATGTGCAGGGCTTTATGAATATGTGTCTTCCTTATTTTACACTGGAAGATGTCATGGATAAGCTGAATACAAGGTACTGGTATGCAAATCTGCAGGAGACAAAGAACGAGGATTATGAAGAACATATAGAATCCCTGATTCGCAGGGTGGATATACCAATAAAAGCAATTTTGGGAAACAGTACGGTTTCTGTCAATGATTTTGTCAATCTGCAGATTGGAGACGTTATCCGTCTGGATTCCCATGTGGACAGCGAATTATCCGTCTATGTAGGAAACATCAGAAAATTTACTGCATTGCCCGGCGCCAGCAAGGAAAACTATGCGGTCAGGGTAATGTCGGTAATCAGGGAGGGGGAATAGAACATGAACGATATGTTATCCCAGGACGAAATAAATGCCTTATTAAACGGAATGGATTTATCAGAAAGTACAAGCGCCGCCCCGCCGGCTGAGGAGGATAAAGTCCCCCCTATAGATGAAAGCCTTTTAACAGATGTGGAAAAGGATGCGGTGGGTGAAGTTGCCAATATCAGCATGGGCTCTTCGGCAACCACACTGTATTCACTGGTAAATCAGAAAGTAAACATTACAACGCCCACGGTATCCATGGCGAACTGGAATACGGTGCTGGCAGAATATGAGAAGCCTTGTGTTTTTATACAAATTAAATATACGGAAGGGCTTGACGGTACCAATATCCTTGTATTGAAGGAGCGGGATGTTAAAATCATCACGGACCTGATGATGGGCGGAGACGGCACCAATGCTGAAGGGGAGTTGGGGGAATTGCACTTGAGTGCAATTTCTGAAGCCATGAATCAGATGATGGGCTCTTCGGCAACCTCTCTTTCTACCATGCTTGGCATGATGATTGATATCAGCCCGCCAGAGGCGAGCCGTGTGGATTTGACGGAGTACCATGACGGAAGTGATATTTCTCCTTTTTTGGGCGGTACATTCGTCAAAGTGGCTTTTCGGATGCAGATTGGAGATTTGGTAGACAGTATTATCATGCAGCTATATCCGGTGGACTTTGCTAAGAAGGTTGTGGAAACTTTCATGTCAGGGCAAATGGGAGGCGCATTGGCAAGTGCATCGGCGGCACCCGCACCGGCTCAGCCGGCGGCACCCGCACCCGCACCGGCTCAGCAGGCGGCTCCGGCACAGAGTGCAGCTCCGGTGCAGAGTGCACCGCAGCCGATGGCGGCAAGCCAGCCGCAGGCGGCAATGGGCATGGAGCAGCAGGCAATGATGGGTATGAATCCCATGTACAGTATGCCGATGCAGGGAATGCCCATGCAGAATGGTATGCCTGTGCAGGGGATGGCTCCAATGTACATGCAGCCGCAGATGGCAATGCCGCAGCAGAGCGTAAGCGTGCAGCCGGCACAATTTCAGAACTTTGCAACAGATGCCGCAGCGATTGCAGGAGCGGAGAATATAGGCTTAATTATGGATGTTCCGCTAAAGGTTACGGCAGAGTTGGGGAGAACCACAAAATCCATTGCTGAAATACTTGATTTTTCGCCCGGAACAATTATTGAACTGGACCGTATTGCAGGAGAGCCGATAGACGTTCTGGTAAACGGCAAGTTTGTAGCCAGAGGTGAAGTAATCGTTATAGAAGAAAGCTTTGGTATCAGAGTAACGGAAATTATCAAGTAATGATAAATAGCATATAAGGAGAAAATGTATGGCAAACAATATTTTAATCTGTGACGACGCGGCTTTTATGCGAATGATGATCAAGGACATTTTAACCAAAAACGGTTACAATGTGGTTGGCGAAGCAGAAAATGGCGCAAAGGGTATTGAAAAATACAACGAGCTGCATCCTGATCTGGTGCTGATGGATATTACCATGCCCGAGATGGATGGAATTGCCGCATTAAAGGGAATCAAGTCGGCAGATGCCAATGCAAAGGTTATTATGTGTTCCGCAATGGGTCAGCAGGCGATGGTTATTGAATCGATTCAGGCAGGCGCGAAGGACTTTATCGTAAAGCCTTTCCAGCCGGACCGCGTTCTGGAAGCCGTTAAGAAGGTTATTGGCTGATGCTTACTGCCGGTATGGGTACGGCAGACAGGATAGCCGAACTCGTTACAATACTTGTCATTTTTGTTCTGGTATTGGCGCTTACTTTGTTTGTGACAAAATGGATTGCCGGATATCAGAAGGGACAGGGGGTTGGAAACAACATAGAAATTGTGGAAACCTGTCCCGCCGGTAATGGCAAATTTATTCAGATAATCAGGTTGGGGGAAACCTACGTGGCTGTTGCCGTGTGTAAGGATTCCGTCACCTTGCTTGGCACGGTTCCAAAAGAGCAGCTTGTATTTTCTAAGACAGGCGGTGGTTCTGCGCAAAGGTTCAAAGAATTTTTTCACAAGGCGAAGGAAGCTTATCCGGATGAAGAAAGCGTGACTGGGGAGAAGAAGGCGGGGGAAGAAACTGACGGGGAAGAATTACCGAAAGAAGAGTAGGCTGAACGTGAAAAGACTGAAATCGATACTAACCGCAATTACATTAAAGAAAGTGATATGCCTGCTGGTTACGGTGGGCATATTGTGTATTATTCCCGTTGCGTCCGTCAGCGCATCTTCTGCGGAGGGGGGACTGACCGGAGAGACAGGGGAGTCTACCGTGATTCAGGAGCCGGGGACGGCGGAGGATCCGGAAGATTTACAAAATTTGAATATAGTAAACAGGATAGAAATAGAGTACAATGATGGTAACGGACAGTTAAATGGAGCATTGCGGATTTTGCTGATACTGACGCTGATAGCCATAGCGCCGATTTTGATTATCTGCATGACCTGTTTTACCAGAATTATTATTGTGCTTCATTTTACGCGTGCTGCTTTAAATACACAGACGGCACCACCCAATCAGGTATTGCTTGGGTTGGCGCTTTTTCTCACATTTTTTGTTATGACGCCGACGATAGCCAGTATTTATACCAACGCATACCAACCTTTTAACGAGGGAAAGCTGACGCAGGAGGAGGCGCTTGAGGCGGCAATACAGCCTATGCGGGAGTTTATGTACAATACAACGAAGACAAGCGATGTGGAGCTGTTTATGAACATTGCGCGGCAGGACTGGGACGGCAATCTGGAGAGCATACCCTTTGCAGTGCTGGTGCCCAGCTACATGCTCAGTGAGCTCAGGGAAGCGTTTTCTTTTGGCTTTTTGATATATATACCTTTTATTATCATAGACATGGTGGTGGCGTCGGCGCTGATGAGTATGGGTATGATGATGCTGCCTCCCACAACGATTTCCATGCCTTTTAAGATTCTTTTGTTTGTGATGGCTGACGGCTGGGGATTAGTGATAGGAGAGTTGATGAAGACATTTGCAAGGTAACGAAAGAAGGGAGAGGAGCGGACTGATGAGCATAGAAGTTGTAACAGAAATCGCAAATAAGGCTTTGTATCTGATTATCAAGGCTTCGCTTCCTGTTTTGCTGGTATCGCTGGCGGTTGGTCTGATTATCAGTATTTTTCAGACGGTGACTTCCATACAGGAGCAGACACTGACTTTTGTACCTAAGATTATATGCGTGTTTTTAACACTCATGATTTTTGGAAAATGGATTATTACCATGATTGTGGAATATATGCATGAATTGTGGAATTTTTCCTCTTATGTCAGTGGGTAAGGTGGCGTATGATTCGTTTATCTTTTTCCTTTTTGGATTTGGAATTTTTTTTGCTGATACTGGTAAGGGTCTCCTGCTTTGTGTTTATAGCTCCTTTTTTCAGTATGAACCATACGCCTGCAAGGGTGCGGATAGCGCTCTCCGTTTTTTCGGCGGCGCTGCTTTATACCACGCTGACGCCGACAGACGCCGTGGTATACGGTACGGTTATGGAGTATGCAGTGATTGTTGTAAAAGAAGCTGTGACAGGGCTTTTGATAGGTTTTTCTGCCAACATCTGTATGGCGATTGTCAATCTGGCGGGAGCCGTTACAGATATGGAGGTCGGGTTGTCCATGGTAACGCTGATGGATCCGGCAACGAGGGAGCAGAGCAGTGTGACAGGTGTGTTTTACCAGTATGTGATTATGCTGATTATGGTAGTCAGCGGTATGTACCGGTATCTTTTCGGGGCACTGGCGGATTCTTTTCTGCTGATACCCGTAAATGGCGCGGTGCTTAAGGGTGAAAATCTGGTTGCTGCCGTTGTTATGTTTCTCGGCGATTATATTACCATTGGTTTTCGCATCTGCCTGCCGGTATTCTGTACCATACTGATATTAAATGCCATACTGGGTATTCTGACAAAGGTTTCACCACAGCTCAATATGTTTTCTGTAGGTATACAGCTCAAGGTACTTACGGGGCTGGCTGTGATGTTTTTGACGGCAAAGCTTCTGTCGGGAGCGGCGAGCTTTGTCTTTAATGAAATCAAGAAAGTAACCGTCACTTTTGTGGAGGGCATGATGTGATTTTGCAATATAATCTGCAGTTTTTTGCCAAGGAGGGACCCGGCGGGGAAAAGACAGAGCCGGCAACCGAGAAAAAACTGAATGATGCCAGAAAGGAAGGGCAGGTTGCCAAGAGTAAGGAGATAGGCAACGCAGTAAGCCTGCTTGCCTTGTTTCTGATACTGAAGTTTTGGATTGGACACATAGGACAGCAGTTTTTGCAGGTGTTTTCCGATGTGTATCAAAGGATACCGGGTACTACGGCAAACTGGAGCGGGTATCTGCCGGAGCATGATATGCTTGTTATTTTCCAGCATATGATGCTGGAGATTTTATATATTGTGGCGCCAATATTTGCGGTTGCGTTTATTCTTGCATTCGTCTGTGATGTGGCGCAGGTAAAATGGAAGGTGACGGGAAAGCCCTTAAAGCCCAAATTTAGCAAAATCAGTCCCGCAAGCGGATTTAAAAGGATTTTTTCCGCCAATTCTTTGGTGGAGCTGGTAAAGTCCATTGCCAAAATCGGACTGGTTGTGTATATAGCTTACAATTATTTGCAGGATAAATGGCAGTATCTCTATCTTTTGTATGATATGCCGCTTATGCAGGCAATACAACTTATCGGGCAGCTTGTAACAGACCTTGGCATACGGATTGCAATGGTGTATATTGTTCTTGCAGCAGTGGACTATCTCTACCAGCGTTTTAAGTTTTCGCGTGATATGCGGATGACAAAGCAGGAAGTGAAGGACGAATATAAGCAGCAGGAAGGTGACCCTCAGGTAAAGGGCAGGATTCGCCAGAAGATGCAGGAGGCATCCAGAAGGCGTATGATGCAGAGTCTGCCGCAGGCAGATGTGGTTATCACGAACCCGACGCACTATGCAGTGGCAATTAAGTATGACCCTGAAGTGGCGGATGCACCGCTTGTCATTGCAAAAGGCGAGGATTATCTTGCCAGAAAAATAAAGGAAATTGCCAAAGAAAACCAGATTGAAATTGTGGAGAACAAACCCCTTGCCAGGATGCTGTACGCGAACGTGGACGTAGGGCAGGCCGTTCCGCCGGAGCTTTATCAGGCGGTGGCAGAGGTGTTGGCATTTGTATATCATTTACAGGGAAAAGTTTGAAATAGGTAATGAAATAAAGTATAAAAGGAGGTGAGGAGCATGAGCATAAAGATGAGAAGAACGGATGCTGTGGTGGCAGTTTATATACTGGTAGCCTTTATTATGTTTATTGTTCCTCTTCCGGCATGGCTTTTGGATGTCTTTATGGCATTTAATATGGCAATGGCGTTTACCATCCTCTTTGTCTGTATGTTTGCCAAGGAGGTGCTGGATTTATCATACTTCCCGACCATTCTGCTGTTTACCACCATTTTCAGGATAGCCATGAATGTGTCCTCCACCAGACTGATTCTGACTACGGGCGAAGCGGGCAATGTGGTGCGGACCTTTGGTGAGTTTGTAGGCGGCGGTGATTTGATTGTCGGTACGATTATTTTTATCATCCTGATTATGATTCAGTTTTTGGTTATCAACAAAGGTTCCGAGCGTGTGGCTGAGGTAACGGCGCGTTTTACATTGGATGCCATGCCGGGTAAGCAGATGGCGATTGACGCCGACTTGAATACCGGCGCCATTGATGACAGGGAAGCGAAAATCAGGCGTGACAAGATACAGCAGGAATCCAGCTTTTTCGGTTCTATGGACGGTGCCGTAAAGTACGTAAAGGGAGACGCAGTCGCAGGGCTTTTGCTGACGGCGATTAATGTAATCGGCGGTATTACCATGGGGGTAACGCGCGGCGGGCTGGATATTGGGTCAGCCATGCAGCAGTACGGCGTGCTGACCATTGGTGACGGACTGGTAAGCCAGATACCTTCGCTTTTGATTTCTTTGTCGACCGGTGTGCTGGTGACGAAGGGCGGCAAGGAGGCCGATTTTGGACCTGTTATTTTGAAACAGTTGTTCGGTGTGCCGAAGGTAATGTACCTTGTGGGAGCAACTCTGGCATTTTTGGGTATTGTCACAGACTTAAACACCATACTTTTTCTGGGAATGGGTCTGGTTTTTATCGTAGGCGGCAGAATCATTTCCGGCAATTTGGAAACTGCGGAAATAGAAGCGCAGGTTGATACGGACGAGGTGGCTGCAGAGGAAATCCGGCAGCCGGAGAATGTAAACAGTCTGTTGCAGGTGGACCCTATTGAATTGGAATTTGGCTATGGCATCATTCCGCTTGCCGACGTCAATCAGGGCGGCGACCTTTTGGACCGTGTGGTAATGATTCGGCGGCAGATTGCGCTAGAGCTTGGTACGGTGGTGCCGATTATCCGTCTGCGCGACAATATACAGCTCAATCCCAACCAGTATATTATTAAGATTAAAGGGATACAGGTCAGCGAGGGAGAGATATTGTTCGATCATTATATGGCAATGAATCCGGGGTACGTGGAGGAGGAAATTACAGGTATTCCCACTTTTGAGCCTTCCTTCCACCTGCCCGCCATCTGGATAACGGAAGGACAGAGAGAACGGGCGGAAAGTCTGGGATATACGGTGGTAGACCCGCCTTCCATTATTGCAACCCACCTGACGGAGATTATCAGGCAGCACATTGACGAGCTCTTGACGAGACAGGATGTGCAGAATTTGGTTAACAACATGAAAGAGACCAATCCTTCCCTTGTGGAGGAGCTGGTTCCCAAACAGCTTGGGCTTGGAGAGATACAGAAGGTATTACAGAATCTGTTAAAAGAGGGAATTTCCATCAGGGATTTGCTTACGATTTTTGAAACGCTGGCGGATTACGCGCCGACCACGCGGGATACGGATATTTTGACGGAGTATGTGCGCCAGAGTCTGAAACGCGCCATATCAGGCAAGTATTTCCCGCCTCATGAGACGACGAGCGTCATTACGCTTGACCCGAAGGTAGAACAGGAGATCATGAACAGCATAAAGCAGACG
>ERZ778515.617-NODE-617-length-30305-cov-6.454182_pt1 | contig 30305 bp, 25 predicted proteins | sample MGYA00510343_ERZ778515 | MGnify/ENA primary metagenome ERZ778515 (study PRJEB29527, sample SAMN07138965) | mouse gut metagenome | material: feces | host: mouse | place: China:Nanjing | collected 2016-01-25 ...
GTTTTTTCCATAGGAAGCAGCCCGCAGACAGTAATGACGGCGTATCACTCCAAATTCCGGAAAATCCAAAAGAAGTCCGCAGCTCCAGATACGGAGTTGCGGACTTCTTATGATAATATCCTTAATAATAAGCGGACTTTACCGCTGCTTCTTATTTGCTCAGGGCGTTCTTAATCTGTGTTGCAATATCGGCAGACGGATTTATAGCCAATGCCTTGTCGCAATATTCAATCGCCTTGTCGTTGTTGTCCTGAAGTACGCTTACGTGTGCCAGATACTCGTATGCCGTAACAAGGCGGCTCTTGTCTGTATCGTCAAGATTTCCCTGTGCCTCAAGCAGACTTGCAACTTTCTCATAATATGGCTTTGCAAGAGCCTTGCTACGATCCTGATCAAGCAGTTCCGAACGCTTTGCCCTCAGGAAGTTGGCAAACACAGCCTGCTCCGGATATTTCTCCTCAAGCAGACCATAGGTTGCAATGGCATTCTTGATTGCCTCTATCTGCTTCTCACCTGTAATGGCAGCTGCCTGCTCCATGTAAAGACTTGCAAGCCCGTTGATTTCGCCGGCTGTGGGTTTGCTGCTCAGACCGATATATTCGCTGTACTTGGCTATAGATGTATCGAAGTCGCCTTTTTCCTTGTAGACGTCAGATATCATCTTCACAACCTGAGCTTTGGCATCCTGTCCGCCTTCAACAAGCTCCATAGCCTTAGTGTACATCTCAACTGCTTTGTCCCACTGCTTTGTCTTCTGAAGCGCAAGAGCATAGTTGCTGTAGTCCAAATCTGTTGCGTTAAGAGAGTCGGTCTTGTTGAACAAGGTCTCTGCATATACTATTGCCTGGTCGTATTTCTTTGCAGAGTTGTATGACAACATTGCCACACGGTTAAGAGTAACGTCCTTCGGATACTTTGTAACGCCGAAAGAAGCAACTTCCTGACACTTGTCGTTGTCACCGGTGAGCAACAACGCGCGTGCATACTCCGAAAGATAGCTCTTGTCGAGCTTGTCTACGTCAACCTTTGAATAGTATTCCTTTGCCTTCTCACGGTTGTTGGCAAGGTAGTAGATATGACCTGCCTCTGCATCAACGGGATAATCGGGCTTTATGGTACGCAGCTGCTCAAGCTGCTCTACAGCCTGCTGGGGACTTCTTCCGCGGTAAACCCAGGCATACTTGATATATCCCTGAGGGTTCTGCGGGTCAAAATATATTGCCTGCTGATACTGCTGTGCGGCAGCACCACCGTCGTCCTTAAGTGCTTCGATGTCACCAAGAAGTATCCAACCGTCACCATATTTCTTGTTTACCTTTACTGCCATCTCACCGTATTTCTTTGAGTTAAGCGTATCTTTAATTGCAAGATAAGCACGTCCCAGACCCACGAGAGCTTCAGCGTTCTTCTTGTTCGCCTTTACATAATCCTTTACCAGAGGCTCTGCAGCCTTCAAATCTTTCTTGTTGTCAGCAATAACCTTAGTGATAGCATCTATCTGTGCCTTCACGTCCTGCTGCGCAAACGATGCAGTGTATGAGCCTATCGCCATAGCACCTGCCAAAATGTATTTTAATGCTTTCATATTACCTATTTTCTGTTTTTAAGTTAATACTATATGTTATATCGGCTGTTATTATTCCTGATTTACTTTTATGCTCCTTATCTGAATATCACCACGATATGGAAGAAGACCGCTCTTGAGTATGATCAGCTGCCCCGTAGGATCGCTGATAAACTGGGCAAAGTGCATTGGCAGCGCCCTTAGCGGATCACACACAAGGGCATATATTGTCCTCACAAACGGATAACGGCCGTCGAGGAAATATGCCTGATAAGGCTTCCATGAGTTCATCGGTGTGGCTGTGTCCATCTTTGACACTGCCATGACATTGATATTTTTCTTAAATGTGATGTTCGTTGTATCACGACCGTCATACAACCAGTTCGAGCCTATAATTCCTATGGCTCCGGGAGTAGCCTCGACATAGTCTATAACTTCTTTGCTTGTCTTGCCGGCTACGATATTTTCGCTGTTAATGGGTTTTCCGCCTAATATGGAATCAACACAGAAGTGAACGGCACTCGACTGCTTATTGTCGAATATCACTTCTATCTGACCTCTCTTCGAACCGGGATAAACGTCACTCCAGTTCTTTACCTCACCGCTAAGGATGCGCTTTACATCGCGCACCGTAATACAGGTGTCGGTATTCTCCTTGTTCACTATAAAGGCAAGACCGTCATATCCGATAGGGAATGTGACTGCCTTTAAATTACGCGATTCAAGGCTCTTCTTTTCTTTTTGTGTCAAGTCACGAGCCGCTACCACCAAATGAATACTGTCTTTCATAAGCAGGTTTATGGCATCAAGCTCGTTTGTATAAAGGGGTTCAACCTCCGCGTCACGGAATTTCGACTCAAACACCGCACGCTCCTCATCCAAAATAGTACTGAAACTCTCATCAGCAGCAAATACAATCTTGCCCGATGAATAGGTATCAGTTCTATTAGAAGGATTCTTCTCGGTACAAGCCGAGAAGAATCCTAATGTAATTAATCCAACAAATATGTTGCTGAATAGCTTTTTAATCATCTTACTGTAATCTAAATGTTACCGGTACAAAGAACTTAACACGTACTGATTGTCCGTTCTGCTTACCGGGGATCCACTTCGGCATGCGGCTAACCACACGGAGAGCTTCCTTGTCCAAAGAAGGATCCACTGACTTAACAACATGTGCTCCGGAAACAGAACCGTCACGTTCTACAACGAACTGAACAGTTACACGTCCTTCAACACCGTTCTCAGCAGCGACAACCGGATACTTGATGTTCTCACGAAGCCAGCTGTTAAGAGCTGCCGGACCACCGGGGAACGAGGGCTGCTGCTCTACAACATCGAAGACCTTGTTCTCTACCGGGTCAGCTTTCACTGGTTCCGGTTCCTTGATCTTCTCATCGAGCTTCATAACAACACCTTCATCTGAACCGTTTGTCACATTGATAGCACCAATATCTGTCTTTGTCTTAGAAAGGTCGTCCTGCTGCTTAAGCTCCTCTTCTGGCTTAACCTCGCTGTCCTTTTTGATGACAGGCGGCGTAAACTTGATAGAGTTCTTAACCTGCTCTACAACCTTTTTCGGTTCAACTTTAACTACTTCTTTCTTAACCTCAGGCTTTTTCTTTGTCTCTGCGATAGCCGAAAGCTCCACTGCATCAGTATACTTATCTTTCTGAGCAGCCTCAACCATACGTACAATAGAAACACCGAGGAAAAGCAGGACGGTAGCAAGCAGTATGACTATCAATGCAAATATATTACGCTTTGATGTGCCTTTACGAAGCTTATATGCTCCGTATTCTTTGTTTTTGCCTTCAAAGACAAGGTCGCACCAGTCGTTCGATACCAAATCTATCTTTGACATTGTTTATTAGTTTTAATGGTTAATATTAATACTTTGTCAACAATATTGATTATTTCAGACCCTTTGAGCCAAGAAGCTTCAAGTCGTCCGCATGAATCTTGTCGATTACGTATTTACCTATACTGCATATCTGCATCTCGTCCAGAACATCCACCACATTCTTATATGAAGCACCGTCGGTAGGTTTGATAACGATTGTCATGGTCGGAATCTTCTCACCATTAATCTCACCGGACTTAATCTTGGCAAGTTCTTTCTGGAACTTTTCCTCACCAGCGGGACCTTCATACAGTTTCGGGTTCTTCTTCTTTTCAGCTTCGAGTTTGTGCTTTGCATCCAATATCTTGGCAACAGGAGCAATACCCTCCTCTGTCAAGTGGTTGATAAGCACGTCGCGGATACCCTTGCTGCCCCATGTTGTCTCTTTAAGACAAGCAGGATTGTCATAATCAGGAATACCCTCTATATAACAAATCTTGTCATCGGCACAGGCATATATAGTAATTGTCTGTGATGCCTTTGAAGCATTTTTGTTCTCGTCACTGATGTTCTTATCATTACTCGGCATCGTAAGCTGCATTGTCTGCGGCTTGCTCAAAGACGTACAGAGCATAAAGAACGTAATAAGAAGCATCATCATGTCCACCATAGGCGTAAAGTCTACGCGGACGTTCATCTTCTTCTGCTTACTTGCTTTTTTCTTTGCCATTCTTAATCCTCCTGGGTTTTGAGTTGAGTAATAAGATAATAACGGTTCATATCCATGTCTGCCAATTCAGACATCACCTTCTTTACGACCTTATACGGAGTCTTCTGGTCAGCCTTTATAGAGATCTTAAGGTCTGGCACTGCATCGTCTGCCGCCTTAACCCAAGTCTGGAACTGGCTCATACCACCGTCTATACTGTCCGTAGGTATACCTTTCTTTGCCTGGATACCGTTTATCTTAGCCTGCTCCATAGAAAGCAGGTCAGACATTTCGTTCACATTGGCTCCAAAAGAAGCAAGACTCATAAAAGTCTTCTCCTGACTTGCATTCAGTTTCAGACCATACTGTCCTGCAACATCCTGAAGAACAGCCTGCATTGAAGCCGGCTTGTCCAATCCGAGGAACACCCTGCCTTCATTGTCGACAAGGATTTGCAGAACGTCTGTCTCCGGAACCTTGATTTCAGACACCGAACCCGGCGTGTTTACTTTTACTGCCTCATCCTTTACGAATGTTGATGTCAACATAAAGAATGTGAGCAAAAGAACCATCACGTCCGACATAGGGGTCATGTCAATCCAGACATCGTTCTTCTTAATTTTTACTTTACCCATAGCGATAAAAAATTAAAGGGTTAGTAAAATTAAGCTTCGTCTGTGTGGTTAGCTTCGTAAGTCTGTGCTATTGTGTAACCAACTTCATCGAGAGCGTATGTAAGCTTGTCGATCTTATTTGTGAAGAAGTTATAGATAACAACTGCGAACCAAGAAGTCAAAATACCAGAAGCAGTATTAACCAACGCCTCTGAAATACCTGCAGAAAGCTGGAGAGAGTCACCACCACCACCGGCAGCAAGAGCCTGGAATGAGTTGATCATACCCAACACAGTACCGAACAGAGCGGTAAGTGTACCAAGAGTAACGATTGTTGCAACGATAGGCAAGTTCATCTGAAGTGTAGGCATTTCAAGCTGTGTTGCCTCTTCGTGAGCCTGCTGTATCTTAGCAACTTTCTGGCTCTTCTTGATACCCTGTGCGCTTTCCATTTCCTTGTAAGCCTTCAATGAAGCAGAAACAACGTTAGCTACAGAACCCTTCATCTTGTCGCAAAGACCCTGAGCCTTAGTAAAGTCGCCAGCCTTAATAGCAGCCTTTACCTCTGCTGTGAACTTGGGAAGAGGCATTTTGCCGAAAGCAACGCGAAGAGCGAGATAGCGCTCAACACCAAGAGCTATAACGGTGAGCAACAATGTAAGGATGATAGACACCACGATACCACCCTTATAGATTGTACCCATAAGGTTTGCAGGATGTCCACTACGGTCACCGCCCTCGAAGTTGTCGGGATTACCGAGGAAGAACTGATAGAAACAGAATGCAATAGCGAAGCATATTACAATGATCCAAATTGCATCTCTAACACCTTGGAAGCCCGATTTCTTCGGACTAGCCGCATTTTTTGTAGTTGCCATAATTTTGATTTTAGTTTTTAGTTATTAATAAATTTAAGTTATAAGAATTCAGGTTCGTTCTTTAACAGAGTTTGTTATAAACTTTATGCCGCACAATATTAGATTTTAGTGTTTTACTATCTGCAAAGATAACAAATAAAGACAAATAACCCGTATTGTTAATGAGATTTAACAATGTTTTTTTATTCGGCTCCTAAACACATGCGTATTGCCATGCCGCTTGTCACTTCAACTTTGCCAACGATTTCTTTATCCTTGCCATTGCCTCACGTATATTGTCATCGCTTGTGGCATAGCTCATCCTGAAACAGCAAGGATCGCCGAACGCGTCACCTGCCACCGTTGCCACATGTCCGTCCTCCAGGATGAACAGGGCAAGGTCTGTCGAGGTATTTATGGTGCGTCCATCATGACTCTTTCCGAAATAGCTGCTGCATTTGGGGAACAGATAGAAAGCCCCTTCCGGCTCGTTAACTTCAAGCCCCGGTATGTCCTTTGCGAGGCTGACGATGAGGTCCCGGCGGCGTTTAAAGGCATCGCGCATCTCTGCTACACACTCCTGCGACGAGGTGTATGCCGCCTCCGCTGCCTTCTGGCTCACCGAGCACGGTCCGCTGGTATATTGTCCCTGCAGCTTGTTGCAGCCCTTGACAATCCACTCCGGTGCCGCAATATATCCTATGCGCCAACCTGTCATGGCGTATGCCTTCGACACACCGTTGACAATAACCGAACGCTCTTTCATCCCCTCTATTGAAGCTATGCTGCAATGTCTTCCGGTATAATTAATATGTTCATATATCTCGTCGGCAAGGACAAAGACATCATCATGGCGCTTTATGACCTCAGCCAGCTCTTTCAGTTCCGTTTCAGAATATACGCTGCCCGTGGGGTTGCTCGGAGAGCACAATATGAGCATTCTTGTCTTTGGTGTTATTGCCGCCTCAAGCTGTTCCGGCGTAATCTTGAAGTTCTGTTCAAATCCTGCCTCTATTATCACGGGGACACCGCCGGCGAGCTTCACCATCTGCGGATAGCTCACCCAGTAGGGTGCAGGAATTATCACCTCCTCGCCGTCGTTGACAAGAGCCATGACGGTATTGCATACGCTCTGCTTGGCACCATTGGACACGAGTATCTCGTTTACAGTATATTCCAGTCCGTTTTCATTCTTCAGCTTTGCCACAATGGCTTTTCTCAGGTCCGCGTATCCGGGTACCGGAGAATAGCGCGAATAGTTCTCGTCCACTGCTTTCTTTGCCGCTTCCTTTATGTGGTCGGGAGTGTTGAAGTCCGGTTCGCCGACACTCATGTTTATTACATCTATGCCCTGCGCTTTCATCTCGCCGCTTTTCTGCGACATGGCGAGCGTGGCAGAGGGTGAAAGACGGTTCAGCCGTTCTGATAATTGTGCCATATTCTTCTTTACTTATGTTACGTATTGCAAATTTACGTATTTTTATCCGTTTCAACGAATAAAGGGAACATTATTTCATTGTTCCGCTTGCAATCTGACAAAATATGATTTAATGCGGTGATATTACAGGTGAAGCGTATGCCCCATACGCTCTTTCTTGGTTTCAAGATACCTTATATTATATTCGTTTGGAGTAACCTCTATGGGAATATTCTCAGTTATCTCAAGCCCGTATGCCTCAAGCCCGATACGCTTCACGGGATTGTTTGTCAGCAGCCGCATCTTGCGAACGCCAAGCTCACGCAGTATCTGCGCACCGCACCCGTAGTCGCGCTCATCCGGCTTAAACCCGAGATGCACGTTGGCATCGACCGTATCAAGCCCTTCTTCCTGCAACTTATATGCCGCAATCTTGTTCATCAGTCCGATGCCGCGTCCTTCCTGCTGCATGTAGACCACTACGCCCCTGCCCTCTTTCTCTATCATCTCCATTGCCTTGTGCAGCTGCTCGCCACAGTCACAGCGCTTGCTTCCGAGGATATCACCTGTGGCACATGACGAGTGCACGCGCACCATGACAGGCTCGTCTTCTGCCCATTCGCCTTTTATCAGTGCCATGTGCTCCAGCCCGTTGCTTGTCTGGCGGAAAGGTATCAGTTTAAAATGCCCGTACTCTGTCGGCATGTCCACCTCCTCGCCACGCTCCACAAGAGTCTCGTGCTTAAGGCGGTATGCTATCATGTCTTTAATGGAAATGACCTTGAGACCATGCTCCTTGCCGAACCGTATCAGCTCGGGCAGACGCGCCATCGTACCGTCGTCGTTCATTATTTCCATCAATGCTCCCGCCGGATAAAGCCCTGCCATGCGGCAAAGGTCTATCGTTGCCTCCGTATGGCCGCTGCGGCGCAGCACGCCATTGTCCTGTGCATACAACGGGCTTACATGTCCGGGGCGTCCGAACGAGCCGGGTTTTGACGCAGGATCGGCAAGCGCCTTTATGGTCTCTGCACGGTCGTGTGCGGAGACTCCGGTGGAACATCCGTCCAGCTTATCTATCGTCACCGTAAACGGAGTGCCGAGCACAGAGGTGTTGTCTGCCACCTGATGCGGCAGGTCAAGCTCCTCACAACGCGAGATGGTGGTCGGGGCACAGAGCACGCCGCGGGCATATTTCAGCATGAAATTAACCTTTTCCGCCGTTATCTTCTCCGCTGCAATGATAAGATCGCCCTCATTCTCCCTGTCCTCATCGTCCACGACAATCACGAACTTTCCGTCCTTAAAGTCCTGAACGGCCTCTTCTATACTGTTAAGCTTTAACTTTTCCATAATCATCTTACACCTATTTATATTATATAACAATTCTGCCGCACCCGTTGTCTCCGCCGTCGGGCAACATTGCGCATCAGCGCTGCAGACCCTCTAACTTCATCTGACGTATGCGGCGCACTATCACGCCGTTTGAATGTCTCACCGCACGCAGGTCGCGATACAGCCTCAGACGGAACCGCCACATTCTTATATAAAGGAAGGCTCCCACCGGAACAACCAGAGCCGCCACGATATTAAGCCACTTACGCTCAAACGGGCGGGTATGGGCCTTGACCGCCATAAACGGATAATTGCCCAGCTCCGTCAATATCTTCGGGTCTCTTGTGTTCGAAAGGTCCGCAATCACCTCCTCAAGCTCTTCGCTGATAACGGCAATGCTGTTGTCCGGACTATACCTGAAGAACACATTTACGACATTGGGGGCAAACAGGAGGTTGTGGCTCCGCGAATATCCGGAAATCTCGGCTGATATACGTTCCAGCACCATGGCATCGCGGTCATAGTCGGGATTCTCAATTATTACATCCTTGAATGCCACATGCCGTTTCATCCTAAGCCCGAGAAGCCTCATCAGCAGATTGCGGTACATGTCGATGTTGAACACGACAGAATCGTTGTTTGCCTTATATGTGAAGAACACCGCAAGCGGCGACAGCACCGCAAGGGCTATCCCCTTTCCGAACCACACTGTCCACATGCCCCCGCGTGCCATGCGGTATCCCATATTGTCGAATATGTAATAGACGATGAACACCAGCACGGATATTATCACCGGCACGCCAAGTCCTCCCTTGCGGATTATCGCCCCGAGGGGTGCCCCGATAAAGAAGAACAGCAGGCACGACAGCGCCACCGTAAACTTGTTTATCTCCTCTATGCGGTGCTGACGTATAATACGGTCGCCGTCGGAGGTTATCATGCCCTTGAAATCGAGGTCGCCGACAGCCGCCCTCACCTGACTCATGGCAAAGTTCACCGCCTCAAGCCTCTTCTCGTCGGGCATGCGGTTGTACACCGTATCAATGTTAAAGCTCTTCGTTGCCGCCATCCTTACGGCGCGCAGAGAGTCCTTGGGCGGCAATTCACGCGAAGCCCACGACGTGCGGCGCATGTCACGATAGAACGCCCGCCCTATACTGTCGTATACATGCTTAAGCGAGTCAATGTCGTGTCTTATCTGCGATATGCTCTTACCGCGCGAGTTGTTCGAGAGCGCACCGGCATCCGCCACATTGAAGTCGGCATCGAAGTCGAGCACAATCTTCTTCTTTACAAATGTCTCGCGCCTGTACGGCACGCTGGCGCTGCCGGCAAACTCCTGCGACTTCATGTTTTCGAACCACTCGCCGTCGTAAAGGCTGAGCACAAGATGCTTCTTTTCCGCCGTAGACTGCAACATGCCCGAGTCGGCAAGTATTATCGCCGCGTCTTCATAACTGTCCGTCATCTTGTATATCATGATGCCATACAGCATGCCGGTCTCCACATCCTTCTTCTGCACATACAGGTTACACTGCGGTATGCCGTCATAAAATATGCCCTCGGGTATCTCCAGTTCCGGACTTTTCTGCTTCATCGACATCAGCAGGCGGGCAAACGACATGTTGGCATTCGGTCCCACCACATTCTGAAAATAGAACGACCCCAACGATATGAAGACGACAATTACGATGAGCGAGCGGAACGCCTGCATGAGCGAAATGCCTGCCGCCTTGATTGCCGTAAGCTCGCTGCTCTCTCCAAGATTTCCGAAAGTGATGAGTGCGGAAAGCAATATGGCAAGGGGAAGAGCCTGCGGAACAAGGATAAGAGCCATGTAGCCGAAGAACTGGGCAAGGACTTCAACAGACAAGCCCTTGCCTATAAGTTCGTTGACATACTTCCACAGAAACTGCATCATCAGCACAAACTGACAGATGAAGAAGGCTCCGACAAAAAGTACGCCAAACTGTTTGGCAATGAAAATATCTAATTTCTTTACGTGAATCATTATTATCCGCAAACCCGGTAGCATATACCGACGTGCAAATTTAGTATAAAATTATCAGAAACCAACATGTTTTTATTTTTTTATGAATAATGCACACGGAGGCATAACGCGTCAAAACGGCTTCCGATATGCCGCCTTTCAGGCTGCAAAAGACGACTTTTTAGAAGCTGAAACGCCACCTTTTGGAAGCTAAAAGGTATCATCCTGATTTAGTGCAAGTTACAAGGACAGGGCTAATGGTGTTTCTCGTGCCTCGCCACAGCCGTCACATAATGGAGGCAGCAGCACATTAACTGCCGCTCACCTGTTTGCGTCCGAGGCAGGCATACAGCCCTGCTGTTTAACGGGACATTTCATCTCCGCAGGATATATTTTAACGGTCACATGCAAAAAAATATCAAAACATTCTTGCATATTCCGATTATTTGCCTTACCTTTGCACCCGCAATAACAACGATAGAGTTGGCGGGATAGCTCAGCTGGTTAGAGCGCATGATTCATAATCATGAGGTCCCCAGTTCAATCCTGGGTCCCGCTACAAAAGAAAAAAGACATTCAAGAGGCACATCTGCCGTTGAATGTCTTTTTTCTTTATACAATCCGTATTGTCTCACACGCTTATTCAACGTGCCGCAACGCGGCGGCTGCAAGACTGCCGTGTCAAAATCTGACAGTCCTCGCCCCGCCTCCGGTTTCTCCGATAGTGACCTTCACCGCATCTTCCGGCAACAGGTCTTCTATAAGTTCGGGCCATTCTATGAAACATGGGCTGCCGCTGTAGAAATACTCCTCATACCCCATGTCGTATACTTCGTCAAGCCTCTTTATGCGGTAAAAGTCAAAATGATATATGACACCGCTGCCGCCGGCACGGTGATATTCGTTTACAATCGAGAATGTGGGCGACGTTATGACATCGTCCACCCCCATTTGGCGGCACAGAGCCTTGATAAAGGTTGTCTTTCCTGCCCCCATGCTGCCATAGAAGGCAAAGACCTTGCTGCTGCCCATGTTCGCTGCGAACGTCCTTGCAGCCTCATCTATATCCTCCAACGAGTTTATTATTATCTCCATAAATGTATGTTTATCTTTTTCTTTCTTTAAGCGTTATCAGCGGCACGAGCATCTCTTCCATCGAGATACCCCCATGCTGGAAAGTGTCTTTATAATATGACACGTAATAGTTGTAGTTATTGGGATAGGCAAAAAACGAATCGCCCGTGGCGAACACATAAGATGTGCTGAGGTTTGGAGCGGGCAGCAGAGCCTTGCGCGGCTCTTTTATCACAAACACTTCCTTTGGATTGTAGTTAAGGTTCTTGCCGAGCTTGTAGCGCAGGTTGGTGTTGGTGTTGCGGTCGCCGATTATCTTTACGGGCTTCGAGGCCCGTATGCTGCCGTGGTCTGTGGTTATCACCACCGTGTGGTTGCTCTGTGCCAGCAGCCTGAAAAGCTCTGAAAGCACCGAATGGCGGAACCAGCTGAGCGTGATGCTACGGTATGCCGACTCGTTGTTGGCAAGCTCGCGCACCATTTTCGACTCTGTGCGTGCATGGCTGAGCATGTCTATGAAGTTTATCACAAGCACGTTAAGGTCGTTGTTGCGCAACTGGTTGAACTGCTGTATAATCTTTTCCACGCCGTTCGAGTCGTTTATCTTATGATACGAGAAAGTGTCCTTGCGGCGGAAGCGGTCTAACTGCGTCTGTATCAGCGGACGCTCGTTGAGGTTCTTGCCCTCGTCCTCATCTTCCTCCACCCACAGGTCAGGGAACATCCCGGCTATCTTGTCCGGCATAAGTCCGCTGAATATGGCATTGCGGGCATACTGTGTCGCCGTGGGCAATATCGTCATATACATGTTCTCCTCTATGTCGAACATGTCTCCTATCTCTGCCGACAGCACACGCCACTGGTCATAGCGGAAGTTGTCTATGACGATTAGAAAGACTTTCTCGCCGCTGTCTATAAGAGGGAATATCTTTTTCTTGAAAATATCGGGACTCATCATCGGGCGGTCGCCTGTTTCCGCATATCCACCAGCCGAAGCCCCGCGTTGCTTGCCGAAACGCATGTTTCCCGGGACAAGACGCCCGAAAGAAGCTGCACCGCTGCTGTCTGACGCCCCGCCCTGTTCGGCGGCAATGGAGCCGATCCAGTCCATATAGTGGTTTTTCACATATTTCACAAAGCCGTTGTTTGCCTCTTCCTTCTGCATCTTAAGCATGTCTGTCATGCTGCTGTCAGCACTGCTAAGCTCCAGTTCCCAGTGTACAAGGCGCTTGTAAACGTCCATCCAGTCACGGTATGTCTCACACCTGTCTATCTGCGAGGCTATATCTTGGAAATTCTGCTGATACTCGCTCTGTGTCACTTCCGTGACAATCTCCCTGCGGTGTATGTTCTTCTTCAGCGAGAGAAGTATCTGACTGGGGTTCACGGGCTTTATCAGATAGTCTGCAATCTTTGAGCCTATAGCCTGGTTCATAATATCCTCTTCTTCGCTCTTGGTGACCATAACCACAGGCGTTGCAGGCGATATCTCCTTTATCTTCTGCAATGTCTCCAGCCCGCTGAGTCCGGGCATCATCTCGTCAAGAAGTATAAGGTCGAACGTTTTCTGGCGGCACTGGTCTATGGCATCGGTTCCGTTGCTCACAGTAACGACCTCGTAGCCTTTCTTCTCAAGAAAAAGCATGTGCGCATGCAGCAGCTCTATCTCGTCATCGACCCAAAGTAATAATCCGTTGCTCATCGTTTTAAAATCCGTCTAATTCGTAATACTCGTCTTCTATATCGTAAACCGGTTCGGTTTTGTTGCTGTTTTTCTGATTTGCAGGCGGCGCGACAGTTTCAACATCATCGCTGAAATCTATGCCGGTATCCTCCTGTTGAGGAACGGGCGTAATGTTCTTTTGCGGCTCCGTACGCTGTTTCGGCGCGGCGGCAGGTTTAGCTGGGGGTGCTGCCGCAGGCTTGGGCTGCACGGTTACGGGCTGCGGCACCGGAACGGATACCGGCTCCGTAACGGTCACAGGCTCTTCACCGGCAACAACAGTTGTGTCTGTAACGCTTCCGGCGGGTGCATCTTCCGGAACAACGAACGTGTCATCGTCGGCGGCAGGAGCAGGCGGAGTGCTGTCATCTGGCACGACGACATCATCCGAAGGCTGTCCGGCAACGGTTTCTTCCTCAGTGACGGTTACAGCACCGTTATCCTCCGGAGCATCGTCAACGCCAAGATTGAGATATGTGTCATCGTCCACCACACCGCCGTTATAAAGTCCGTCCTCAGGCTCTTCCGCATTTTCCGGAGCCCGTTCATATTCTATCGTAGCGGGTTCGGTGAGCAGATGCACCGTACTTATACGCAATGGAATGAAATGTTTCTCATAGAACTTGTCGTAATCGTTATAGCTGAACTGTGTGCCAAGAAGCTCGAGGTTCTTCTCACTTATGATTATCACACGGCTCTTTTCCATTAGGCGGGTGATATTCTTGTTCGTATAAAGCCGGCGGGCATACTGCAACACCTCGTCATAGCTCTTGAAGCCCTTCACCATCATTCGGTGCAGACCGTCAAAGTCTTCAATGGCTATGTCGAAATTGCGTACAAGGAAGTTTGAGAAATTATAACGTGCAAGTTCGAAGAGCAGCCTGTTTTCATTCAAGGAGTCGGGCTGGTATGCTATTATGAACGAGAAGTCGGCGTTGCGTTCGGGCACAAACTTGCGCACGGCAACCGAGTCGCTGTCGCTCATGACATCGGCACGGCGCTCCCACACATTGCCTATGTCGAACTTTGCCCCGTGCAGACGCCTGCCTCCTTTCACGCCGTTGATAATCATTCCGGCAAGCGGACTGACATCGCTTTGCGGATAATCGGCAACCACCTTGTTCATGTCTTCAAGACAACCGCGCGTGTCTCCGTTGTTGAGCTTGCTCAGACCACCGATAAAAATAAACTTGTCGCGGTTGGCACCGAGCGGAAAACGGCTTTCCGATATTTCGCCGTTGCGCCTCACCTCATCAAACCTGTCTGCCTTGAAAGCCTCGTATGTGGCTGCATATACAGAGTCTTCGATATGTGTGCCGTAACGTGCGTTCTCCTCAAAATACGGGTCGGAGAGCAATGCAGTCCATTTGCTGTCGGCATGATGCTGCTTCAGGCGTTCGAGATATGCCGAGGCTGTTGCCCTGTCTCCTTTCCTTGAATATAACAGGAACAGATGATAAAGAGCCTCATCCATGTTTACAAAGTCCGGGTAGTTGTCTGTCAGGCGTCTCAGGCTCTTCTCGCTAAGACGCAGATTGTCAAGCTTGTCCTTAAAAATAACGCCTGAATGGTAAAGTCCGTCTTCAATTATAAGGTTGCTTGCCGCCACCTGCTCCTCGCTGAACGGTATCTGCGCAAGATAGTATTCACGCTTGTGCGGATTGTTCTGTGCGCTGTCCAGAACATGTTTCAGCGAGTCTTCCGCTGCTTCTGCCATGAAAATAGAATCGCGCTGGGCATCGGTAAGCTCGTCCATGGTGCCGGGAGTGGCAACAACAGTTTTGTTTACGCGCTGCCAGTCGTCAACGTTCTCGCGCTTTCCCCACAGTCTTTGGAAAGCAGATTTTCCTTGGTTTACAGCCATCGGGTTGTAGAAATACCACTGTCCGCCCTGCCCTTGTGTCTTATTGGGGAAGGTGGTGGTGTTCTGCTGCACGTTGGAGCCTCCGTTCTGCGCCAGTTGCTGCTGTGCATCTGCCTCCGCCTGCGCGTCACGCTCAGCCTTCTCCTTTTTCTTAAGAGCCTCAATCACGCGGTCTATTGCCGCATTGCGTTCTTTCTCAGGCATCTTGGCAAGTGCCTGCAAAGAGTCTTGCAAATGCACGGCATCGGTATAAGGCACAAGCTCGTCGAGTATCTTTGAACGTTCGGAAAGCTGTCCGTAGTCTTCGCGGTCCTTATCAAGCAGTCCGATTGCCTCGCCATAACAGCGGCGCGCATTGGAGAAGTCTTCCTTCGCCCAATACAAATCGCCGAGATTAAGCAACAGAACACCTTTCTCTATACCGTTACGGACAGACTTGGAATTGCCTTTTTCGTATGCCGAAATGGCATTTACGGTGTCGCGCTGCGACAGATATATATTGCCGATGGCATAATAAACTTGGTCCAAATAGTCTTTGTTGTTATCGGAAGCAGCCATGCGCTTCAGCCTGCTGATCATCTGCTTTGAACGCCCTGCGCCCATAACCTCGGTCATGGCGATGCGTGCATTGAACTCAAGTTCGTATGGGGGATGCTGGCGTATGACATGGCGGAAAGCCTTGTATGCTTCTTCCTTATTGCCGATAGCGGCATGCAGCTGCCCCATGAGGAACCATTCGCGTGCCCTCTGCTTTCGCCTCATCTCATGTTTTATGACCTTCCGCAGATATGGTATGGCTTCCTTGAAACGCGACGTGCGTATATAATAGTCGGCAAGGGTATAGTCCCACTCCTTCTTTGCACGCCAGTGTATGGAGTCGCGGCGCATCTTCGTTATGACATCCTCGGCATCGTAAATCCAGTCCTGCTCTATATAGCATTTTGCAAGCCATGCCCTCGCCTTGCCATATATTGCCGGCTGCGTGCTGTAGAGCCTCGCCATGTATGCGAACGTCGATGCCGCTTCGTCAAACGAGCCCTTCATGAACTGCGAACGCCCCATGAGCATCCACGCTTTCCACAAGAAGGGGTTATACTCCCTGCGGTTGAGCCACTCGATGTCGCGTTCGGTCTTCTTACGGCTCTTCGTCCACTCGGGACGCCGCTTGATGCTGTGGCGCTTTATTGCTTTCTGACTTTTCTCTATGGCACGGTCGAAGTTGGAGGCTCCAAGCTCACGGCTGCCCTTGTTGCCAACGGTATACAGGGGGATAATCTCCGTAAAATTATCCTTGTTGCCGTTTTCTTTTTCGAGCGAGCCTTCGATGTATGCCACCGAGCCATTATAATAAGTATTGTATCTTGCATGAAAAGAATGCCACCAACGGGTCTGTGATGTATTCTTTTCCGTGGAGCAACCGGCACAAATGGTTGCTATTACTGCAACCAGCGCGGTAACGATATGTGCGTATTTATATGATTTCACTCTATATAAACTCTGTTTATAGACGTTTTATTGCCTTGTCTCTTAAACTTTTAAGCCGCATGTCAGGTCAGCAGGACCGTCACTTCGTCCTTTATCTGGTCCGGAATATTTATACCTCTTAAAGATAAGCTGCGACACCAGCCTGCCACCTCTTCCTGCCGCATTGTATATAATACGTACCGGAACTGTTCTGCTTCTTCATCATCGTAAGTGTCCGATGAACGCCCGATGAAAACATCAAGTTCCTCGTCATCATAATATTCCACGTCTTTTACGGCTGCCTCAAGCATGCACTTATGCCCGCATTCTGAAGAGTCTTCGCCACAAGTACCGCACGAAAAGCCGTTTTCAGCTGTTTCACCTTTGCCTTTTTGCCTGTTGCAAACTCTCAACACGGCAACAAAAAGACCGACAATTATAAGTGCTATTACTATATAAAACATGCCTTATTATCATATAAAATATATAAATATGCAGCCTATATAAAAGAGATATGACAACATTACATGCCGCCAACGGTGAAACCTGCACTGCTCAAATCATTCCAAAAACGCGGATAAGACTTGCTTACAACCTGCGGATTGTTAATCTTCAGCCCCGGGAACTTAAACGACAACGGCGCAAAAGCCATAGCCATACGGTGGTCCTCGTATGTGTCTATTGCCATGTCGGCTGCCGGTTCGCAACGTTCACCGTCCCACCATAGTTCGCTGTCGTTGCTGTCTTTTATAACATAACCTAACTTAAGCATTTCTGTTTTCAACGCCTCTATGCGGTCAGTCTCCTTTATCTTGAGCGTGGCAAGCCCTGTAAACCGGAAAGGAATGTTCATGACGGCACAGCACACGACAAATGTCTGCGCCATGTCAGGCTGATTAATAAAGTCGTAGTCAAACCTCGGCAGACGGGTATGAAGCTTTTTCAGTCTTACGACAGCAGGCTTTCCGTTGTCATTTTTCTCAAACACCGTCTTTACACCAAGCATGTTAAAAAGATATTTCACAACCGAATCGCCCTGCAACGAGCCGTCTTCAAGCCCCGTAAGCCTTATCTCTGCATCCATATCCGGGCATAGGGCAACCGCTTCATACCAATATGAAGCAGCGCTCCAGTCATTCTCTATAAAATAAGTTCTTGGGGTATAACGCTGTGGATGCACCTTTATGGTGTCGTTGCCTGTCCACTCTGCCATTGCGCCAAAATCACGCATCATGCACAGAGTAAGGTCTATATACGGACGGGATATGACATACCCCGTCAGTTTTAACTCGAGACCGTTTTCCAAAACAGGTCCTATCATTAACAAAGCCGATATATATTGCGAGCTTACATTTCCCGGAATTTCCAAAGTTCCGCCCTGCAACGCCCTGCCTTTTATACGTAACGGAGGATATCCTTCCTCTCCTTCATATTCTATATCTGCGCCTAAATATCTTAGAGCATCCACAAGTATGCCTATCGGACGATGCCTCATCCGCTCTGTTCCAGTTATCACGTGCTCGCCTTCCGTAACCGAAAGATATGCCGTCATGAAGCGCATTGCCGTGCCGGCAGCCTTTATGTCTATCGTCTCAGGCATGTCCTGAAGGGCATGTAAGACAACTTCCGTGTCATCACATTCGGACAGATTACCCGGCAACACATCACCTCCCGACAGCGCATGTATTATAAGTGCCCTGTTACTTATGCTCTTCGAAGCAGGCAGATTTATTGTTGTATCAAGTGATTGTGGAGCTGTTATGTTGTATTGCATATATTCCAGTTGTTTTGTCAATCATTTCTGAAATCCGGAAGTATTCCGGCTTAAATGTTCTGCAACTCCCTTTATTTAAAGGAAATCACATTTGCAAATTTATTAATTATAATCGGCATTGACAAGTAAACAACTGATAAAGTTAGTTATATCATGTTGCATGCATAACATTACAAAGCCTGCCGACTATAAATTCAAGATAGAAGCATTGCACTTCTATCTTGAATCTTTACCGAGAAATTTGCCAGGAGAATGGCAAATCACGCTCCCGTCAGCAAGGCTGAAAAGGATGTGGCAAGAAAGGTGTATGAAGCGTTCAAGGACATAAGTACATTCTCAATGTAATTATGGAGCGGATATTGCGGTTCGTCACTTGTCAGGATATAAATGGATTTTACCGTATTCTGATTCTTTTTCCATCCCGTTCGCCGACTTCCCGTTCGCCGAAGCCAAGAGGCAGTAAGTATCTTACACTGACTTTTCTGTAACCATTGTCTGTATACATTCCGCCCGGAACCCAGCAGGGCATCATACGGCAAACCCGAATGGCTTCTTCGGCACAGATGCCGATAATTGCGGAGTCGGTGCAAGTTGTCTTGTCGGAGTTCTTCAGGAGACTGCGCATAAACTTAAAGTCTCGAAGGCTTCCGTCTTTCCCGACAACGAAACTGACGATGACCCGTCCCGTGACTGCGGAATTACGCACTTCATCCGGATACTTCAGATTATCTTTGAGATAATCCTTGAGTGCTTTTTGTCCACCGGGAAACTCGGGCATCTTTTCGGTAATGGAATATATATCTTTGCTGTCGGAGTTCGGTGGGAATATATCGGCATAGGATGGTTCCCTTTCTGTTTTCAAAGTGATTTCTACGACACCGTACTTTACCTGACTTCCGAAACGGGCCTCATAAGTTGCTTTCGTTACCTCGTCTTTCCACACATTTATTTTTTCTATATCGTCGGGATTTATAATGGAGAGTACAGCCAAATTCTGTACTCTCACGCCATTTACGATAACGACAGGTTCTTTATCTTCAATGATATTGCTTGTTCCGCGTATGCGGAGCATATTGTCCGGTTGGTATGGCTCGTAAGCGGCGACGGAGTGGGACGTTTGGTTGTCTCTTTCAGGAGTATTGTTCTCTGCAATAAATCTGATTTCTTCCTTTTTCGACTCATCTGGTGATTGTGAACCGGATTGCGGATAATCCGAATGAAGATGTTCAAGATTGCCGTCTTCTTTTCCATTGCAAGTATTTGCTACCGGCAGAGACGTTTCTTCCTTATTTGTAAATGTTATAATCTCCCATACAGCAAGAGCTGTCACGGTCATAACCGCAATGGCTTGCCACCGGCGCATGTATATGTGTTTTACCGGTCGTTTGGAAGTGGTACGAACCGGGGACTCCGTAATGTTCTTGCTGCTGAAATCCGCCCATGCCGCTTCCACGTCTGCCGGCTCGTCCAATTCGGTCATTATGTTCTCTATCTGATTGTCCGGGTAGTCTTCGGGATGCTGCTGCATATCCAGGAAGAGCTTCTTCTTTTCGTCCGAATGTTTCATTTTCTGTTTGAATTAAAGTTGTTTCTGATAATGTTCAACAGATGTGACAGATGTTTCCACACAGCGACCTTGCTGATGCCTTCCGCAGAAGCTATTTCCTCATAGCTGCATCCTTCGGTGAAGCGGAGGTTAAAGATGCGGAGCTGCTGTTCGGTGAGATTGTTTGTCGCGAACTCCACAATCTCATTGAGACGGTCATCATCATCGCCACTATCTTCACAGGTGGAACTGTTGTCGGCAAACTTCCTTTTTATGTCATTGTGGTTCAGCCGCTTTATACACTGATTGCGGACGCTTGTCAGCAGATAGCGTTCCGCCGTTTCAGGTAACAGCACAGTATGCCCGTAGAGCAATCGCTCAAAGATGTCGCTGACCACATCCTTGCTCTCCTGCTCATCGTACAGGATGGAGCGTGCCACCCTGTACATCTTGGCATAATATTCAATGAACAGTTTCTTGACCTCTTCGTTTGCCATTATTGTCACATCTTTTATCCATAATACCTTTCAAAAGGAAAAAGACTAACTTTCAGATCAGATTTTTTCGACTCGGATTGAATAGTTCGAAGTCGCCAACACGGCATCCGAACAGACAGACCGCCACCATTCGTATGGCATGACCATTACAGTTATCATCTGCGGGGATGTTCTCCGGGTTAGCTATATGTATCATCATACAGGTATTATTTTGGTCTTTTGCAAAAGTACATAAAAAGATAATATTCCAGGGTCATGCTGAGGTATATTTACATATCAATGAGTATGCCATAAGTCACTATAAATGTTTTCTTTAAGCATATTGCCCGCAATTCGGTGCAACCTTGCCTTCATGAACACAACGAAGAGCAGCAACGAAAGCTACACACAAGCGAGCGCGAACCGTTGCTGCCACTCCTGTGGCGTATAATGGGGAGCGAGGTTATAAGGAGAGCACAGACATCCGGCGGCAAATTCATTGCACAGTGTGTCCGTAATACGGAAAATATACTTACCTTTGTTGCCAGTAACCAACATTCGTTTCCGGTGCCGTATCTTCACGGTACGGACTGGGCAACAGAGGATTAACCGTATGAATATGAAAAAACTGATTGTGCCGCTCGCGGCGCTTGTCTGCCTGCTTCTTGCGGCCTGCGACAAGGATGAGATTGTCCGCCCTCCGATGGAGTGGACGTATGAAATTCTGACACCCGGGAGTGTCGAGTATGAGGGCGGCTCTGTGGGATGGGCACCCCAATATAACTTCAGGGCGAACGGCTTGGAGGGCGACATCGTGATGACCTGCACGAACTACGATGTGCTGAACCTCACACAGGGCGACTCTTACACCTACGACTGCGGATGGGCCACGGTGAAGGTGGAGGGGAACCGGCTGAGAATACATTTCCCGTACGACTGCTCGGGCGCGACAGAGGCATCGGAAACGATCAGCGTATCGGGCAGCAACGGGTCGCAAAAGGCGGTGAGCACCGTCTGCCTTACCCGTACCTTCGACAGTGAGGGGCGGCCGGAGCCACCACAGCCCGATGGGAGCGGGTTCAGACTGACGGTGGCGGGATTCAGTCCCTTCATGCGGATAGACAGTCCGCTGCCGGCGCCGCTCGACCTTGTGACGTTCAGAATCACCGACGCCGACGGCAAGTTCACCCCCGTGGGATTCCCGGAGTTCACGCAGCATTACGACTCTATCGTGTGGAGCGCCGACGGCCTGCCCAATACGTTCAGGATCTACGAGAGCAGCGCGACGGAGCAGGAGACGGAAAAGCACCTGTCTGCGCAATGGAGCTCGCACTTCTTCAAGGGCGGCACGGTAAGGCACCGCCTCAGGGGCTATCGCGACGGAAAGGTTGAACACGAGTCCACGCTCGACCTTACGCTGTACGAGCGTGACTTCATGGGGCTTGAATGGGGACCGGTGGTGCTGCAGAATCCGCAGAACCTCACGGCCTACTGCCTGTTGGACACGGAACATGAGTATCAGTTGAACGACATCGTGGCAAAGGACGGCCATCCGTTCTCAAGGATTATCCCCGTGAACCACCGTCTGCTTCCGGAGGCCGACTTTCCCGCCGTGGCGTCAAGGGCCATCACGACGCTGATGGCGGACAACGTGGGCGAGGGGCAGAGCGCCAAAGGCAAGGAGCAGCTCTTCAGATGTCTGCCCGAAGCGGGCGTGGAGGCCGTGAGGTATTGGGAGAACAAGACTACCCGCATGCTGTTGCTTCACCAGCGCGCCGATGACCCCGACGAGCCTGTGAGGGAGAGGTATTATCTGCATGTGGAGCCGAAAGGAGGCTATTGACTTGTAACTTTAAACATGTAACATGTAACTTTAGACATGTAACTTGTAACTTTAGACTTTAAACTTTAAACTTGTAACTTTAGACATTGAACATTCAGCTTTCAAAGATGGATACAAAGAAACTTATATCGCTGCTCGTCATGGCACTGTGCGTGGCCATTATACCCGCAGCCTGTTCGGACGGGGACAACGGCGACGGCACCGGCGAGCCGGATCCGGTGACGCAGAAAGGCTACAGATACACCGGAATATTCGACGTGACGGTCGACCACGCCATAGAAGCCGGCGACAAGACCGGCGTGGAGGCCGACCTCAAGGCCAATCCTCCGCTGCCTCAGGGCGCGCCATACCGGTACCGGTACACCATACGGCGCTATGCCGCCGCGCTGCCGCCGTCGGTAACGCTCACGTACGCCGACGGCAACGGAGATGAGGTAGTAGGGCTTGTGACGCAGACGAGCAAAGACCCCGGAATGATGCCCGACACATACAGGCTGCTTCCGCCCGCAACATCTGTCTCGGGCTGTATGGAATGGCGTGTGGAGACGGGCGGCAGCGTCCTGTCGTACGACGTGTTCATCCATACGCCCGTCCCGTCAAGTTTTGCGGATTCGCATATCTATCTTTACGAAGACCTCACCGGAAAATACCAGCAGATGTTCCCCGATGCAGGCGTCACGGCCGTGGTGCGTCGGCAGACGCTCACGTGCAAGTCGTGGAAAAGGATAATTCTTGAGTGAAGTATTTTAGGGGATTATGAAGAGGGTGTGTCAAAATGCAAGGGAAGCGACTTGTAGGGACATATTCTTGTATTTGTCCGTTCGTAACGTATTGATATTCAATATTTATATTGCGGACAAATACAAGAATATGTCCCTACCAAGCACCATGTAGCCATTTTGCAACACCCCCATGTCTATTATCCGAGTTGTTCGCGGATTTTATCGATAGTCAGACCCGTTGCCTGTGCAACGGCCTCCAGCGCCATTCCGGAATTCACCATATTCTGTATCATCGAACGTAACAGCGCGCTTTGTTCTGCTATCTGCGCGTGTTGTTCAGCTATTTGTATATCTTTCTCAGCAATGATTTTGTCGCGGTTCATGATAGCGGTATCACGGTTCTCGATGGCCATGAAATACTCATCCTCCACGTTCATGTCCTGACGCAGCTTTGAATCGGATGCGGCGGCGAGCAGGCGGCGGAGGATGTACATCATGTCCTCGTCGCCGGCGTAACGCTCCTCGTCAAGCGTGAGCACCTGACGGTTGTGCCGGTCTTTCATCGTCTGGTCGAACACGCTCAGCACACGTTCAAGACGGTTGTTCACCTGACCGCGCAGCAGCGGTATCTGCACGATGATGCTGTCGTGTATCAGGCTGTCTACAAACGGGTCGGGCAGGCCCTTGACCACCTCCGCACCGTTGTAGTCGAACGACTTGTGACTGACATAGAGCACAGGCTCCTCGATGTCACCTACACGATGGCCCAGCAGATATACCGCCACCATCGGTATGGCATGGCCGTCGCGGTTGTCCTCCGCGGGGATGTTCTCAGGGTTGGCATACTGCGCGCCGAGATACTGGCGGAAGCGCAGCGTCTCCGTCTCTAACCACGTCTTCTGCAGCTCTATCAGTATAAGGTGGCAGCGGCCGTCCGACTCCTTCACCTGTGCCGCAAAGTCGATGCGGAACATCGAAATCTTGTCGCGCGAGCCGTTGGTGTATTCATGACGGCGTACGTGAACCTCGACCACCTCCTTTTTAAGCAGTGCCGAGAGCAGCGTCCGTGCGATGCGCTCGTCCTCGATGAGGTACTTGAACACGGAATCGTATATCGGGTTGGCAATATGTATCATCATACCGGTTTTCTTTTGATTTCTGCAAAAGTACATAAAAAAGATGATATTCCTGTCGTGTGCGGGGAATAAATAAGCCTCATATTCAAAAGCCGTGTAATCATATTGTGTGAATTAAAGACGCAACAACACGCCTTCCAGTTCAAGCAACTTGCGCTTTGCCTCAAGTCCGCCGCCGTAGCCTGTCAGCGAAAGGTCGCTGCCTATGACGCGGTGGCACGGGGCGAAGATGGAGATGGCATTCGCTCCGTTGGCGTTTGCCACCGCGCGCACGGCCTTGGGCATGCCTATCCGCCGCGCCATCTCTCCGTAGGACATGGTCTGTCCGAAGGGAATTTGCAGAAGCTCGTTCCATACCACCTTCTGGAAGTCGGTGCCGACGAACAGCAGCGGAACGTCGAACGCGCGCCGCCGTCCGGCAAAATATTCGTCGAGCTGTGCGGCGGCCCGCTCGATAACGTCCGATGTGCCTTCCTCAAACTCTGCGTCCAATATGCGTTGCAACCGCCGGTCGACATGTCCGCGGTGTTTCTCCACCTGCCAGTCGCACAGGCACAGCCTGTCGCCGGCCGAGCCGAGCATCAGCACGCCGCACGGCGATTCGTAGCGCCGAACCTTGATAATGTTTTTCTTTCTCTTCGTCTCCATACAGATTCCTTTTGTTTTATACAAAGGTAAGATAAAAAAACGAGATTACGCACCGGATAACGCCAAAGAACCGTGTCCGACATTGTTTTCTCAGTCGGACACGGCTCCTAAGCCTGTTCCAGCATCACTCAGACGTTACTTCGCCGCGTTCGCGTCATTGATCCTTCTCGCGTAATGGCTCACGCATTTAGGCTGTCATTATGTCCGAACCGTCCGAGAAAGCATGATTAAGTATTCATCCGAAAAAGTGTGTCGGCATGGCGATTATTCGTCCGAAAAAGTGTATCTTTGCAGCAGATATTCATCCGAAAGTAGTCCTCGACAACCTTCACATATATATGATACAAGTAGATAAAGGAATATGCCCGCACAACCATGTCTGCCCGCTTATTAAGGCGTGCCCGGCTGGTGCCATTTCACAGGATGCCGAAGGCTTCCCCGTGATAGACTACAGTCTCTGCATTGAATGTGGGAAATGTGTCCGCAAATGCCCGATGAAGGCAATGAGACGGGTGGAGAAATAGTCTTCACGGGCAAGCATCTCATTCATGATGCTTGCCTGTGAAATCGTTGGAGCGTACGCGCAATACGCATGTGCGGGCGAACGATGCGGACGGAAACGTAAATGTCTCGTCCGTCTTGCCAACGTGCAGAATCAGTTTGTTCAGGGCATACGCCTTTTCCTGCGCATCGTCTACAAACTCCGCACGCCCGCTGCCCATCACGCTGTCGTATCTCCAGCAATAGGAGCAAGGGCGTTCCGGAGTTCCCTTGATGAACTCGTTGACGCAGTCCATCTGGAAATAAACATCGGGATTGGTGCGCAGAATATCTATCTTACGTCCCTCCACCGCGCAATGGAGATAAAGCACAAGGGCGTCACCCTCACGCTCGTAACCGAAATTAAGTGCCACGACGTATGGCTTGCCGTTGTCCACCATGCCAAGATGCACTACGCTGCATCTTTCTACGATGTCAAAGATGCCGTCCGGTTCCTTGACCTCTCTGTCTTTTCTTCTCATACCTTAAATCTTTTTAATTATAAACAGACTCCATTCTTACAGTCATGGAAGACTATAAGCATATTTATTGCTAATACTCTCTTTCGCCGAAAATGGCTGTGCCTATTCTCACATGGTTGCTTCCTTCGCGTATGGCTATTTCATAATCATTGGTCATTCCCATGCTCAATATGTCAAAGCCATACAATCCGAACCGCTCATCGGCCTTTATAAGGTTATAGCAACGTGATATCTCCCAAAAATCAGAGGCTACACGCACGTAATCATCCGTGTTGGATGCCATTCCCATCAGACCGCGGATGCGTACGGCTGACAGGGATTCAAAACCACGGCTTCCGAAGAACTCCATCAGTTCATCCACAGAGAAACCGAACTTCGTTTCTTCACGGGCAACATGAAGCTGAAGCAGCACGTCGGTCACGACTCCGGCACGCAGGGATTCACGGTCTATGATATTGAGAAGCCTAACAGTGTCCACGCTTTCTATCATTTCAACCCGTCCTACAATCAGCCTTACCTTGTTCGATTGCAAATGACCGATGAAATGCCACTTTATGTCGGATGGCAGATGCGGCTGCTTGGAAAGCAATTCCTGTACACGGTTTTCTCCGAACCGGCGCAGTCCGCAGTCGTAAGCTTCCTGCAAAGCCTCAATCGGATGGAATTTTGTCACGGCAAGCAATTCCACATTCCGTGGAAGACTTTCCGTAACCTTCGCTATATTACCCTTTATGTCCACCATGCTCTCACTCCCAGTATTTTCCTGTCATCTCCGTTATCCTTATCTCAACCACCGCCGTACCCTTTACCATGTTGTCGGGCAGGCGGATTCCCGAAAGCTGCGGCGTGTATTTATCCACGATGGCATCGAGTACGGCTCTCTTGCGCTCTGTGTCACAGACTATTTCCGCCGTGCCCTGTGCCGTCACGCTCTGATACTTCGTGTTGGTGTCGCAAGGATTTCCAGTATCGTCAAGCAACAGCCCGTCCATGTTGTAGACATTGAAACAGACGTGAGGGTTTCTCCGGAGATTGTCAATCTTCTGACCTTTCGGCAGGCCGTGGAAATATATCTTACCGTTGTCGTAAAGATAGTGGATCGGTGTGACATACGGCATACCGTCTTCACCGACCGTCGCCAAAGTGCCCGTCAGACCGCTCTTGAGCAGGCTTTCCATCTGTCCGGCAGTCAGTTGGTGGGTTTTCATTCTGTGCTGCATAATCAAAGTTTTTTATTGTTTCCGTTGATTTTTTGCAAAGGTACGAAACTTTTGGACTATCTTTGTGGTCCAGTTTTAACAATTATGAATAGTCCAGGAAGCACAGACTTCATGCAACTGACCATTGACAGGGCTCTGCCCAAGCCCGTTTACGCGCAGATTGCAGACGGAATCATCACCGCAATAAGGAGCGGCGCGCTCCGTCCGGGAACGGCATTGCCCGGTACACGGCAGTTAAGCGCGATGTTGCAGGTCAACCGGAACACCGTCGTGCGTGCCTTTGAAATCCTCTCCGCCGAAGGCTGGGTCAGCAGCAACGAACGGCATGTTACCGTCGTAGCGGAAACATTGCCTGCAGCGGTAAGGCAGAAAAGGAACAGACCGCAGACAGCGGATAAAGAAGAGACCGTCCGCGGCGGACAGATATTCATCGACGACGGTATTCCCGACATCACCCGCTCGCCGATAAACGAGCTGGCAAGAGCCTACCGCCGCATCTTCAGGCTAAAAGCTGGCTGGCAGATAATGAACATCTCCAACAAGTTGGGAGACTTGCACTTCCGTGAAGCCATCTCTGACATGCTCAACCGGAACAGGCAGATGAGAACCACCGCCCGACAGCTATGTGTGACGCGCGGAAGCCAAATGGCACTGTTCCTGACGGCCCACTGCCTACTAAAGAGGGACGATGTCGTATTGGTAGAAAATCCCGGTTTCCGTCCTGCATGGGAAGCGTTCGGGCATGCAGGAGCTAAAATCATTCCCGTCAGGGTGGAGGCAGACGGCATCTGCGTGGAAGACATCGAACGGATTGTCAGGCAGACTGCCGTCAAGGCCGTATATCTTACGCCGCACCATCAGTATCCCACGACCGTGACGCTAAGTCCGGGCAAGCGGCTGAGGCTCATAGAGCTGTCCAACCACCACGGATTCACGATCATAGAGGATGACTACGACAACGAGTTCCATTTCGGTCCGCGCCCCATAATGCCGATAGCCGCCTACGAGGAGATACGCAACTACGTGTACATAGGCACATTCAGCAAACTCATCGCCCCGGCAATACGGACCGGTTACATCTACAGTTCCGCCGACTTCATAGACAGGGCGGGAGAGCTGCGCCGGATAATGGACATGCAGGGCGACAACTTCATGGAGCAGGCCCTACTTGACCTCATCCTCTCCGGCGAGATGCGCCGGCATCAGAAAAGGATGATGGAGGTTTACCGCAAGAAAAGAGACTTCTTCGCCGCCATGATAGAGAAACATCTGCACGGCAAGGTGAGATACAGCATTCCGACAGGAGGCCTTGCCTTTTGGCTTGTTCCTACCTGCGACAATACTGATTTATATAAGGTGAAGGAACAAGCCGCCAAGTCGTTCGTAATTTTCTATACGCCAGACCGTTTCAGCCTTTCCGACCCCGTATGCGGAATAAGGCTGGCGTATGCCTCGCTGCCGGAGGAAGATCTGGAGAGAGGGCTTGCCGTATTGGGACGATGCCTTTAGCGGCGGGCTTTGCTCTCATGCTCCTGATTCACCATGCGCCTGTGTCTTTTTTCCCCAGCGTAAATTTTTCTCTGTTATATGATATTTTTCTGTCGGACTGCAGAGTGAGGTGAAGTGCTTTTTTCACCGACATTGATTTTGCTATTCCAAAGATAAGCCGTACCTTTGCAGGCGAATTACGAAAGAAAACAGAGTTTTGTAATCCTCATCGGAGGGCACGACGATAGACTGCCGGATAAGATGACTGGGTAAAACCAAGCATCTTATCCGGCTTTTTGCGTGTCGGGCGGCGGGAGCTTTCCCGGCTCAGCGGAACTCTCAGGGAGGAGGCGAGACAGTTTTTTGATGTATAACCAATAAATGAAAAAAGTAGTAGTGAAAGTATGAAAACGAACGGAACGATTGATTTTGAACGGACAAAGGTTTCCACGCTGTTCAGGCGGCTGTTCTTCCCGACGCTGCTGGGGATGCTCAGCGTGTCGGCGGTGACGAATATCGACGGCATCTTCGTGGGTCACGGAGTGGGAAGCGACGGCATCGCCGCCGTCAACCTGTGCATCCCGCTGCTGATGGGACTGACAGGCGTGGGACTGATGGTGGGTGCGGGATGCTCGGTCATCTCCTCCATTTACCTATCGAAAGGAAAAGGCAGCATGGCACGAGCCAGCATCACGCAGGCGCTGCTCATGGTCTCGGCGGTGACGGTGGCGCTCAATGTGGTTATTCTGCTTTTTCCCGAGCGCACGGCCGACTTGCTCGGCGCGTCGGACCACCTGCGGCCCATGGTCGTAGACTATCTGCTGTGGTTCATGCCGTCGCTGGTTTTCGAACTGTGGATTGCCGTGGCAATGTTTGCCCTGCGGCTCGACGGCGCGCCGCGGCTCGCCATGTGGTGCAGCGTGGTGGCTGCGGCGGTAAACGTGGTGTTCGACTGGCTGTTCATCTTCCATTGGCACTGGGGCGTGAAAGGCGCGGCGCTCGCCACGTCTGTCAGTTGCCTCATCGGAGCACTGATGGCCGTGGGCTATCTGGTTCTGCTTGCCGGCAGCATGCGGCTGCATCCGCTCCGGGTCAGCTGGCGCGGCGCGGTGTTCTTCTTCCACAACATCGGCGTGCAGTGCAAGATAGGCTCGTCGGCGCTGCTCGGCGAGGCTACGATGGCGGTGCTTATGTTCACGGGCAACCATGTGTTCATGAGCCAGTGGGGAGACGCCGGCGTGGGGGCATTCGGCGTGAGCTGCTACTATCTGCCTTTCGTCTTCATGACGGGCAACGCCATCGCTCAGTCGGCACAGCCGATAATAAGCTATAATTTCGGCATGGGCAATGGCGGGCGCATACGCGAGGCGTTCCGCGTGTCGCTATGGGCGGCGGCAGTCTGCGGCGCGGTGTCGTCAGCGGCATTCATGCTGTTTCCCGAGCTGCTCGTGAGTCTGTTCCTCAATCCCGCGGACGATGCCGCCGTCATCGCCATCGCCGGATTTCCGTATTACGGCACCGCCTTCGTCTTCTTCATCCTCAACCTTTCGGTCATCGGATATTATCAGAGCATCGAGAGTATCGGGCGTGCCACGGTCCTTGCGCTGCTCAGGGGATTCGTCTTCCTCATACCGTGCTTCATCCTCATGCCGCGGCTCTGCAGCGAAATCGGTGTGTGGCTGGCGCTCCCCGCCTCGGAACTACTTACCTCGGCGGTCATCGCCGGGCTTTATCTGTACCAGAGGGTGAAGGCGTGACGGGATAAGCAGAGTGCAACAATTAGTTTATACTTTGAACACTAAGGAGGGTAAATCAAAATGCAAAAGAAGCGGCTTGTAGGGACATATTCTTGTATTTGTCCGCAAAATAAGCGTTGAATATCAACATGTTACGAACGGACAAATACAAGAATATGTCCCTACTCTAACTTTGCGGCAATAGATAAAGAGTGATGAAAAGTCTTTGTGATATGGGGT